>ENA-ORXT01000128-ORXT01000128.1-marine-metagenome-genome-assembly--contig:-NODE-128-length-124951-cov-4.746344_pt1 | contig 124951 bp, 104 predicted proteins | sample MGYA00237868_ERZ511482 | MGnify/ENA metagenome assembly ERZ511482 | reverse complement strand
TAGTGGCACCCCCGCGCCATCATCTATAATTTGCAATTTTAAAACTAACCGATGCAGCTTTTGATTTAGCATGAAGCGTCGTAACACTCTGGTTCTAAACACTATCTCTCCACGCGCCCCTACCGCTTTAATCGCATTAACCACAATATTAAGGACAATCTGAATCAACTTGTCTTTATCTCCCATTAAATCTGGAATGCTAGGGTCATAGTCGAAACGAATCGTGACATCAAGCGGCAACTCAGCGCTCACCAGCTTTCGAACCCGCTCTAGTACTTCATGAATATTAACCGCAGCATTAATAGAAGGCGCCTGTGAGCCTGACATCCGATCAACCAGCACCTGTAAACGGTCAGCTTCACTAATAATAATACTCGTATACTCTTTTAACTCAGAACTAGGCAATTCAGTTTCAAGCAATTGCGCCGCACCGCGCAAACCACCCAGTGGGTTTTTTATTTCATGTGCCATCCCTCGCACAAGTGACTGTGTGGTGCGAAGTTGACTGACCAGCGTTTCTTCTTGAGTTAAACGCAGCTGCTGATCAATTCTGGAAAGCTCAAGTAAAAACATATTCTCTTCATTGTGACGATAGGCACTAATAACAATGTCAACGATAATCATTTCACCCTGTATCGGCTTCAAATGAAACTGACGTAACGACTGTACGTCACCGGACTCCTTAATTTTTTCGAGGGTAGCGAGCAAGGGGGTTTCGTCAAACAGACGCGCGTAATTTGCTCCAATGAGTCGACGACGGCTATTACCGAATAAAACTTCAGCAGAAGCGTTTACATACTGAACATTTAAATCACGGCTCAACAACAAAACCCCTGTTGTTAAGGCATCAGTCAACTCTAACGAGTTTATCTCCATTCAATATTTCCAAGCGGTTTCATCATAAAGAGTAATAAAGCAATTTTTGGGCCAGAAAATTTGGCGAGAAAAGTACACACACCCACATTATCGCACCAATTTAGTGCGCCAACCAACTGAGATGCACTTTACCTACACGTTGTTTGTATTCGTTGCAGCCTAAAAACGTTGATAGAGCAAAGAATTGTGTCTTTTTAAAAAGTTGGCATGAGAAATGCAAAGACAACTATATCGCTGCGTTATTTAGCGACCAACAGACATAGTTTTATCAATGCTATGGACTCACGGATAATTTAAATTAGGAGAATTTCTGCATGAAGCTAATCACTGCAATCATAAAACCCTTCAAACTTGATGATGTTCGAGAGGCGCTTTCAGAGGTCGGAGTGGCAGGTATCACGGTAACAGAAGTAAAGGGGTTTGGCCGGCAGCAAGGCCATACTGAGCTTTACCGTGGCGCTGAGTATGTCGTTGACTTTCTACCTAAGGTAAAAATTGAAGCCGCCGTTGATACCGACTTACAAGACAAAGTCATTGAGGCAATTATCAGCGCCGCCCATACAGGCAAAATTGGTGACGGAAAGATTTTTGTCACTAATTTAGAGCAGACAATTCGCATTCGTACTAACGAAACCGGCCCCGCCGCACTTTAAAATAGGAGAAACCAATGGAAAACAATATTTTTCATCTGCAGTACGCAATTGACACTTTTTACTTTTTAGTCTGCGGCGCATTGGTCATGTGGATGGCCGCCGGCTTTTCTATGCTGGAAGCGGGCTTGGTACGAAGTAAAAGCACCACAGAAATATTAACTAAAAACGTCGCTCTATTTGCCATTGCTTGTACAGCTTATTTGGTTGTAGGTTACGACATTATGTATGGTGATGGTGGAAGTACGTTATTTTTAGGCAATATTGCACTCGACGGCGCAGACAGTGCTGAGGCCATGGTCGCTACTGTTTTAACTGAGTCAGCAGAAGCAGGCTTTGATGGCGGCGCTGTTTATTCAAATGCGTCTGATTTTTTCTTCCAAGTCGTGTTTGTGGCAACAGCGATGTCGATCGTCTCTGGTGCGGTTGCTGAGCGCATGAAACTTTTCTCATTTTTGATCTTTGCATTGGTTATGACAGCCTTCATATACCCTATGGAAGGCGCATGGACTTGGGGTGGAAAGCCGGTCTTTGGACTGTTCAATCTTGGCGATGCCGATGAGGCAGCAGGCTTGACCGGCTTTGGTTTCTCCGATTTTGCAGGCTCTGGTATTGTTCACATGGCCGGTGCCGCAGCGGCGCTTGCAGGTGTTATTTTGCTGGGCGCACGTAAAGGAAAGTATGGTAAAAATGGCAAGATCAACCCAATTCCAGGTGCTAATTTACCGCTAGCTACGCTTGGTACGTTTATCTTGTGGATGGGGTGGTTTGGATTTAACGGTGGTTCAGTTCTCAAACTAGGCGACATTGCCAATGCCAATGCGGTTGCCATGGTCTTTCTAAACACCAATGCCGCCGCTGCCGGTGGTGTCATTGCTGCACTCATGGTGGCAAAAATCTTATTTGGAAAAGCGGATCTTACAATGGTACTCAACGGTGCATTGGCTGGGCTAGTTGCCATCACGGCATCGCCTGATACCCCATCCCCCCTAATGGCCACCGCAATCGGTGCAGTCGGCGGGGTATTGGTTGTTTTCTCTATTCTATTCTTTGATAAAATTCGTATTGATGACCCAGTAGGTGCCATCTCAGTTCATGGTGTTGTTGGTTTGTGGGGGTTATTAGCCGTACCATTAACCAAAGACGGAGCGACGTTTGTTGGTCAATTAGTGGGAGCAGGCGTTATCTTTGCTTGGGTATTTATTGCCTCATTCATCACGTGGTTGATCATAAAAGCCATCATGGGGATTCGCGTCAGTGAAGAGGAAGAATATGAAGGCGTCGATATTGGTGAATGTGGAATGGAGGCTTACCCTGAATTCACTAAAGGCTAAACACTAAATCAGCAGGAAAATTTAAGGGCTGGTGCAAATAATGCACCGGCCTTTTTTTTGTTTAACAATAAGGTAGACTAGCATTTTTTAAAATCGCTCCCAGCTCATGACTACCATCCCTAAATTTTCTGAGCGTGTATTGAACTGGTTTGATCAACACGGCCGCAAGAACCTGCCTTGGCAACATCCAATCACACCTTACCGGGTATGGATTTCAGAAATCATGCTGCAACAGACACAAGTTGCCACGGTTATTCCCTACTACGAAAAATTTATGGTGAGTTTCCCTGATCTGGACACGCTGGCCAACGCACCTATTGATGAGGTGCTAAAGCACTGGTCAGGCTTAGGTTATTACGCCAGAGCGAGAAACTTACATAAAGCGGCTCAGCAAATTCGTGATCAACATGCGGGTAAATTTCCAGACACGCTAGCGTCTGTTATTGCACTTAGTGGTATTGGCCGCTCCACCGCTGGGGCAATCCTTTCAATCGCCTTTCAACAAAGGCAAGCCATTCTTGATGGTAATGTCAAGCGCGTGCTAGCAAGATTTCACTGCGTTGAAGGTTGGTATGGCAATGCCAAAGTTCAAAAAGCGCTGTGGCTACTTGCTGAACAACACCTCCCTGATGATGTTCCTAAGAGTCGATTTGCAGACTATACGCAGGCAATGATGGATTTAGGTGCAACGCTGTGCACCCGATCTCAACCAAACTGTCAACAATGCCCGTTAAAACAGGACTGCTGCGCGCTAAAAACGGACACGACCAAACTATACCCTACACCCAAACCAAAAAAAATCCTGCCCGAACGCAGCGCCATTATGCTGATGATCTACCACGGCAATGAAATTTATTTGGTAAGACGACCACCCAGCGGTATTTGGGGTGGGCTGTGGGGCTTTCCTCAGTTTTCTGACTTAGAGGAGGCAAATGAGTGGTTAGAAAAACAAGACTATCCTGCCGATACGATAAACACGGCCAAAGCGCTGGCTAATTACAAACATACCTTTAGTCATTATCGGCTAACTATTCATCCTCTTTTGATTCAGTACCAAAAACCTCATACTCATGCTGTCATGGAGACCGATGCGTCGCTTTGGTATAACATACACGGAGAATTTAGTGGGGGGCTTGCAACCCCAGTACAAGATTTATTAGAAACCTTTAAGGAATTGACATTATGAGCCGAACGGTAAACTGCATTTTGCTAAAAAAAGAGGCTGAAGGTCTTGAGCGTATGACCTACCCCGGAGATCTTGGAAAACGCATTTTTGAAAATGTCTCTCAAGAAGCATGGAAGCAGTGGGTGGGCCATCAAACCATCTTAATGAATGAGTATCGCCTATCGCCTATTAATCCTAAGGACCGAAAGTTCTTAGAAGAAGAAATGGAAAAATTCTTTTTTGGTGATGGTCCGTCAGATGTTGATAACCTAGTACCTCAAGGCTAATCGGATTATGGCTTCCACCTTTCTTGCCGCGCAAGTGATTGAGAACAAACAATGGGCTGAGAATCTTTTTTCAGTGACACTAGCGGTTGAGCTGCAGCCATTTAAGGCCGGTCAATTTGTCAGAGTTCAGCTGATGATTGACGGTGAAGCAATGGCAAAGCCCTACTCGCTAGTGAACCCACCTTCCCAGGATAGCGCGGAGGTTTTTTACAACATAGTGCCCGACGGGCCCATGTCAAACGGCTTGGCGGCTCTAAAAACAGGCGACACTATTGAGGTGTCTCAGCCCGCGGTAGGCTTCTTCGTTCTCGATGAAATACCTGAAACCAAGCATTTGTGGATGTTTGCGACCGGTACCGGCTTAGGCCCATATTTGTCGATATTGCAAGAGAGTGAAGCCTGGCAGCGCTTTGACAAACTGGTGCTAGTTCACGCAGTATCGTATGCAGACAACCTAGCTTACCAAACGCTTATCGAGGGTTTTGGCCAACACCAACCCTCACAGTTTAGCTATGTGCCAATTGTTAGCCGCGAAGTTAGGGCGGGCGCTTTACAAGGTAGAATTCCTGCCCTGATTGCGGACGGTCAGCTAGAAACAGCCGCCGGATTGACAATAGATCCTCAAACAACACACGTGATGCTTTGTGGCAATCAAAACATGATTGCTGATGCACGCTCGGTGCTTGCAGACAAAGGATTAAAAAAACACCTGCGCCGCAAACCTGGTCATATAACGACTGAACAATATTTCTAAGTAGTACAGCACATGAAGACAAATATTCTCTGGTTTCGTAAAAATTTACGCACTGACGATAACCCTGCGTTATTGAGGGCAAGTGAGTCGTCAGGCAACCTAATTTGTGTGTTTATTTATGATGAGGTTATTCACTACGAACAGCACGGCGTACAAAGTCTTGGGCCTTATCGCGCTAAATTTCTTTGGGACAGCTTAATTGAGCTGCGTGAATCGCTTCAGGAGATGGGTAGCGACCTGATTATTTTAAAAGGCGACGCGGCCAAAGTGCTAGAGACCTTAATCGATGAAACAGGCGCGCGTACAGTGATCACGCAGCACGAGTGCGGTTACTGCGAGCAGCTTCAAGAAACAGCGGTTAAAAAACTTTGTACGTTGGAAATTATTGGTGGAACAACACTTTTAGATATCAATGCGCTGCCTTCAGAACCTGCGTCATTGCCAAACAGCTACGTTTTATTTAGACGCATTATTGAATCAAACTGGGATGATCAGCCTTGGGCCGTTCCGGCGTGCTGCAAACGACCAGAAAAACTACCGCCACAGCCTGAAAATCTGAACATACAATCGCTAAAGATCAATCCATCTCCAGACTGCCGAGAAGCCTCACCCAAAGCGGTGATGGCATTTCGTGGCGGCGAAAAAGCAGCGCACGAACGCATAAACGCTTTTATGAGCTCAGAAAATGGATTAGAAAACTACCGTGAAACAAGAAACCATTTACTAGGAAGTAACTATTCAAGCAAACTGTCTCCGTGGCTCGCTAATGGCTGTTTGTCTGCTCGTCAGGTGTACCACGTGATTCGGAAGTTTGAAAAAGAGCATTTGCAAAACGAATCGACTCGCTGGTTAATCTGTCAGTTACTATGGCGGGATTATTATCATTTTGCTGCTTATAAACACGGTTCAGATTTATTTTTGGGCGGTGGAATGCGTGGCCAAAGTTGTTCTAAACGCAAAATTTCTATTTCTCAGTCTGAATCGATAAAAAAATGGTGTTATGGCAAAACAGGCCAACGATTTGTCGATGCCAATATGACTGAGCTATTGGAAACTGGTTATATCAGCAGCCGCGGACGCCAATCGGTTGCCGTCTATCTGGTGCGCGACCTTGGTTTAGATTGGCGACTTGGAGCCAGCTGGTTTGAACATTATTTGGTAGACTTTGAACCTTGCAACAACTATGGAAACTGGAATTTTCAAGCAGGAATCGGTCATGATATTAAAAAAAGCAACAGCTTTAAAATAGCAGATCAAGCTCATAAATATGACCCCGAAGGCCTCTATCAGCATTATTGGCTTGGATCTCCATCATAAGGGTTATACGGTTTCTTTTTATTGGTTATCACTGAGTTTCTTAATACGTTAAAACGAATCTCACCAGACTTTAGCAAAGACTCACCTGACGCACTCTTTATCTCAACCATTAATTTGTGCTCACCGCGTTCAAGACCACTTAAATTGGCCACCCTAGACTTAATACTAGAATGCAGCTGGCCGTCTAAATGAATGATTACCTTGTCACCTGCTCGCAGCTTTGGTGAGGTAGAAAGTGCGATTGAGACATCACCATCATTTGCCCTTATTAATTGATCTGCCTTCGGTGCAATAATTTTCAACGCGGTATAGGGTGCTTTGACGAATCTACCTTTGTTGCCACTTTTTGATTGTGATGCGTTACTTTCCAATGACGTATTGCCTGAGCGGCGTGATAATGTATTTTCATCGGTATAGCGATTAGCAAAATTTTCTAAAATAGTGAGCTTTGGCGGTGCCACAGATTTAGCTACCGCACTATCGGGCGGGCTATCGCCATAGACTATATTTCCAGAAGCATCCGTCCAGCTGAAAATTGCTGCTGACAGTGTCGCGTGGGTAAAAAGAACAGTCGCGAGCAGTAAGGTTTTCCACATACCGATAGAACCTATTTGTTATTATATCTACTTACCAGTGTATCAACACTACAAAGGGCTCGGGGAAACTCCCGACAATAGGACAATAAACAAGGAGCTAGATCATGGGAAAAGCGTTAACCAAGACAGAAGAACTTAAGTGGGGAATGGCTGCACATATGTCAGCATTATTGGGTGCTTTATTTCCCCTTGGAATTGTTCTGGGGCCGTTAGCCGTTTGGCTTTTTAAACGCACTGACAGTAGCTTCATTGAGAGCAATGCCAAGGAGGCACTAAACTTTCAAATTACAATATTGGCTATTTCGTTTGTCTTAGCCATATTGTCTGTAGTCTCAGGACTCTTCATAATTTTAGCGGTAGTCACCGGTCTGGTGGGGATGTGTTTTGCTGTTTATGCAGGCCTTCAGACTAAAAAGGGGAATAGCTATATCTACCCCTTTGCCATTAGGTTGATTAAATAATTAATCAGCGAATCATCACACTTAAAAAGCCGCTTATGATCATTCATAGCGGCTTTATTTATCTAGCAGTTGCAGTTTTGATACTCTGGAAAGTGCTGAACTTGTAGGTTGTTATTGACCGAAGTTCGGCTTTTATCAACATTTACTACTGTATGAGGCTTTTTATTCACAACAGGCTTTCGTGCTGGCGGTGCAACAGGCTCTTTTGGAACGTCATAGCCGCCTAGAGTCGTTAGACCTAAGTAGGGCTCGATTTTATTATGCCCAAAAATATAATCTGCGCCCCCCGTTAGATAACTTCCATTCACACCCGCACTGACTAACGCTTTGTGGTGCTGCAAGCTGTAACCACCGCCATAGGTGTATTGAATATCTTCATCACCTGACACGCCTTCCACTTTAATCTTATCGATGCCGTGCTCGGGCTTGTAAGACACACTGCCCTGCCAGCCGCTAACATCGCCATCGGTATCGACATCTACCGAGCGGTAACCAATGATCACGTCTGGTTTTACCGTTTCTGCGCCAAATGTCCACTGCAAGGCTGCAAACGGCGTGTTTTCATCGACTGAATATGCCCATGTGCTAGCTGAAAACATCAACACTGCAAAACAACTAAATAACTTCCCTATTCTCATCACATCATCCTTTTTCTAATATAGCGCTTAACAACCATCGTCATTGTGGTTTATCTCCATTAAACCACAATTAAAAACCAACATATTGCACTCTAGCGGGTGGATGCGACCGACTATCCCTTGATGTGCGCCTACTCAAATTATTCTGCACAACCTAATTAAACTCATGCCAAACCCTTAAAAAAGCAGCCGATTTTAATAGTTATTAGCTAACTTTAACGACTCAGTAATACAACCTACCAATCAAATTAGCGTACTATGTAACTTCGTCGAAAGACTTTATCCGTTCATTTTATGGCTGCCACACCTTCTAATTACTCAGACACGCAATCGCGTTGGCTATGGCCATTCGTACTAACTTTGATTGCCATTGTTATTGTGGCACTGATGATTTCCTCTCAGCGTTTTGTGCAAAAAGTAGATAAAATTGAAAAGCAGCAAGTTGCACAATATGAATCAAGGAAATTTTTATTAGCCCAGCCTGACGTAATTAATATTAATTGGATGCGCACACTTGATCCAATGGCAAAAAAGATCCATGGAGATGTTGTTTGGAGCACGCTCATGCAACAAGGTATGATGCGATTTGCCAATTTACCTACCCTAAAACCGAATGAAACCTATCACCTGTGGGTGTATGACTTAGCGAGCAGCGCTAAAGATCCTGTTTCAATCACTCAGTTCTCTCCAGAACTTACCATGCCAACAGAATTACTCATTCCGTTTAAATCCCCCAAGATGGTCACTGAGCCTTATAAATTTACTATTATGCTAGACAGCTCAGCTGAAAACTCTCAACCTCAGCCGTTGTTACTAGCCCAACTTTAATACGGCTTACGTGAAGCATTCATTAGGTGCCATTGAAAAACGCTAGACTTATCATTACTTTCAATGGACTTGCATTCACATGCAGTAAGGCAACATTAACTTAATAACCAGGGTGTACTTTGCGTAATAGTTGGATTATCGGCTGTGGTGACATTGGTCGCCGCGTAGCTAAACAAATCAGTGATCTAAATCAGAATCAAGAATATAAAATCAGTGCATTAGCTCGCAGCGCTAAGTCGGCGGCAGTAAACCGATCACTTGGGCTAACAACGCTGACTTACAATTTAGATGAAACACAAACCCTAGATAAAAAACTATTTCAGGGTACTGAAATCTATTATTTTGCGCCGCCCCCTAAAGTAGGTAAGGCAGACAGCCGGCTTCAAAATTTTCTCAATCAGGTCGGCAACGCACCACACAAAGTCGTATTAATTAGCACGACGGGGGTTTATGGTGATTGCCAAGGTGACTGGATAGATGAATCAAGACCGCTTAACCCTCAGACCAGTCGTGCTATAAGGCGCGTAAACGCCGAGAACACACTGAAGCATTGGGCCCATCAACATCAAAAACCCTTCATAATACTTCGTGTACCGGGGATTTATTCATTAGACCGCTTACCGCTTGCTCGGCTACAAAAAAAACTACCCGTAGTTCGCTCTTGTGAAGCAGCATTCACCAATCGAATTCATGCTGATGATTTGGCTGACATTTGCATTAAGGCGATGGGGAGCGAATTTAACGATGAGATTTTTAATACAACCGACGGTAACCCCAGCACGATGGTCGATTACTTTAATCGTATAGCCGATTACGCAGGACTTGAACGGCCAAAGCAAATTAGTTTGCAGGAGGCTGAAGAATCTCTCAGCGCTGGCATGCTTTCTTACGCGGGAGAGTCCAGACGTATCGATAATATAAAATTGCTGACGCGTTTAAATATAACGCTTAACTACCCAACGCTTTGCGCCACCCTTAAACAACGCCCACATTCTTAAAATAAAAACGCTTTTACTCTTTATCTAAGTTCAGCCATTGCTTCATGACTCGCTCATCTGATAAGTGCTGTACAGAATCAAATGCAAATTCGCGGCAGCTTGCTAGCAACTCTTTATCGAAATACAGTCGGTCGAGTGCTTCGGTCAGTGCTTGCTGATTATCGTTCTCAACCAATAAGCCGTTTTTACCATCAATAACAATTTCTCTAGGGCCTGTTGGACAGTCTGTGGCAACCACGGGACATGACAAAACTAACGACTCGATTAATACCATGGGGAATGCTTCTGTGCGACTAGAAAGAGCAAGCAATTGCGCATTTCTTAAGTATTTAAACGGATTTTGCTGAAGACCTGTGAGGATAACTTTATTGTTCAACGAAAGAGATTTTATTTGAGACTCAATTGACTCTCGCATTTCTCCCTCCCCAATCAGCAAGAGGTCACACTCATTTTGCATGTTTGAATGCGCATACGCGTCGATCAATAAATCAAGACGCTTAACCTCGGTTAGCCGACCTAGCGCAACGATGTAAGGCCGTGGATGCGTATAACTTTCGATGGCCTGTCGTTTTATATCTGCAAATGAGACTAAGTTATAGATCCGCGTAACGCGCCTCATACCAAAGTCGCTGCGTAAAATCGTTGCTACATCTTCTGAAACCGCAATAATATGCTTTGCACGTGGGTAGGTCGCCCGCAGTAACAAGGCTTCATACTTATTGAGCTCATGGGGATTGCAATGGACAGACAGTAGCGCTTTTGGCGCCGCTAAAGCAGTCGGAAAGTTGGCTGACTCCATAAAACCAAAAATATGGTCATAATTATTAGCCTTAAAATCACGTCGAAGCAACCATGCCCGCTTGAGCACGTTGAACGCTTTAAGAAAGATGGAGCCCTGATCTGGGCAGTTCAGATTAACTAATTTGCAAGGCACGTTATATTGACGAAAGTTATCCTGAAAGACTAGCACCGTTACGTCGTGATCTTTAGATAAAGCACTGGCAAGGTTTAACGCAGAACGTTGCCCTCCTCCCAGTACTAAATCAGCAATCACTATAGCAATCTTTTTCATTAAATAACGCGCCAGTCTCTAAACTTTTTATTAAATTGCAAATTAAATACTTTATATGGTAGAAGCTTAGTATTTACTGGACACTAAGTAAATATAGATGAGACAAGCTGCTTCAGGCTTAGGATTAACGCAACGTCTTGATCAATTATAAGATAGTTCAAAGTCGATACGTTCTAGCCAATTTTTTTCGCGCTGTAAATCCGCTTCCAATAATACTTGCTCTTCGTCAGTGTCTAATGAAGTTAAGCGTAGCTTGGAATCTGATACTGCAATTTTATGATCAAATGTCTGATTATCACGACGACGATGCAACAGTACAGAAAGCCTAAGGAGAATACTTAGTCGCAGTACGGTCTGCCTGTCCGATTCAGGGACGTCATTAAATCGCGCCCACTCAATTTTACGCCGATGATTTTTTACTAACAACGCCAGCCAAACCTGCTCTCTGCGCGAGAAACCAGGCATGAAAGCGTACTTGAGAATGTAGGCACCTTGAAAGTGATGTTTGTTGTGGGTAATACTCAATCCTATTTCATGCAATAACGATGCCCAACACAACAGTTCACGTGCTTCGCACGGCAACTCCCAACCCTCAGCGGCCTGATCAAATAAAGCTACGCTCGTCTTCATAACGCGTGCAGCCTGCTCTTCATCAACTTTAAATCGCGCAATCAACTCATCCACACTTCGATCACGCACATCTTCATGACGAATCCGGCCCAGCATATCGTAAAGCAGCCCTTCTCTTAAAGCACCGTCCGACACTGTCATGTGATCAATATTTAAGGCTTCAAACGCTGCAATTAGCACCGCCAGGCCCCCTGCAAATACGGGGGCTCGGTCTTGGCTCAGTCCGGGCAAATCTAAATGCTCAAGATCGCCTGCTTTGATTATTAAGTCTCGAATATGATATAGCGCTGGCAAAGTGATACCAAAGGGCTCAAGGCCTAATGCTAAGATAATTTTGCTAGTTGATTTAATCGTACCGGATGAGCCGGTTGCACGGGACCAATGTCGCTTTGAGAAAGCGCCTTGGATTGGGAGTATCTCAAGTCTTAAACCAACGACTGCTCGACGCCAGTTTGCTTCGGTATAAACGCCATCAGAAAAGAAACGCTTAGTGCTACTAGCCGCACCTATTTCAAGACTCTCAAGATCGTCCGGTATGAATTTTTGTCCGATGATAAACTCTGTACTACCCCCACCGATATCGATAACCAGCTGCCTTCCATGATCATTTGAAAGCGTGTGAGACACCCCAAGGTAGACTAGGCGCGCCTCTTCTCGACCTGAAATTACCTCTATTTTGTAACCTAAAAGATTTGATCCTTGACGGATAAAGTCATCAGCAGGCTTTAAATTACGAATTGTATTGGTGCCAGCGACGCGCACGTTCTCTGGTTTGAAGCGCTTTAACCTATCTCCGAACCGTTGCAAGCAGCTGTACGCTCTTTCTTCAACAACGGGGTCTAAGTGGCCCTTGCTGTCTAGGCCGCTTCTGAGACGAACCATTTCTTTTTCTTTGTCGATAACTTTTAAATTACCGTCTTCATCTGCCTCACAGATAATCATATGAAAGCTATTAGAACCTAAATCGACGGCAGCCAGCAAATTACTACGCTCCATAGCCTGTACTCCTGTGGTTTTTACCAACGTTTATTAAACTTTATTAGCTTTCTAGCACCAGATTATCGCGATGAATTAACTCTTTTTCATCCATATGGCCAAGCACTGACGGAATTAAATTACTGGGCAACTTGCAAATTTTCGCCACATCAGTATTAGAATAATTACTCAGTCCTTTAGCGATAACATTTCCATCTAGATCAATACAATCAACCCGATCGCCTCGACTGAACTCACCCGTGCAACGCTCAACCCCCACCGGCAGTAAACTTTTCCCTAGAGTCTTCAGAGCATTCACTGCCCCTGCATCTAAATACAGCGCACCACGTGCCTGACTCTGTCCAGCAATCCACTGTTTACGGGCCGCAAGTTTTGTAGCCTCTGGCACTAATAACGTACCGATGACTTCACATGCACGAACCCGCGTCAACACATTCTCTTCGCGACCGGACACAATAACCGTCGCACACCCCGCTTTGGCTGCCATGCGCGCCGCCTGTACTTTTGTCGCCATGCCTCCACGACTAATAGCAGACCCTGCCGAACCTGCAAATTGCACGTAATCAGGGTTCATCGCTAAGCCTTCGCTAATAAACGTAGCATCGTCGTTGACTCGAGGGTCTTTGTTAAACAACCCTTTCTGGTCGGTCAAAATAACTAACAGATCCGCTTCCACCAAACTTGAAACCACGGCGCCCAACGTGTCGTTGTCACTGAGGCGAATCTCTTCAAAAGCAACCGTGTCATTTTCGTTGATAATAGGGATTGTGCCCAACCGAATGAGCGTTCTTAGTGTATTTCGTGCATTGAGATAGCGTAGACGGTGACTCACATCGTCGTGAGTCAACAGTATTTGCGCTGCTTGAATTTGGTATTTTTGAAACTCTGTTTGATAGGCTTGAATCAAACCGGTTTGACCAATTGCCGCCGCCGCCTGAAGCTCAGGAAGTGCCGTGGGGCGTTTGACCCATCCCATCCGACTCATGCCTTCTGCGATGGAGCCAGACGAAACCAATACGACTTCCACCCCTTCTTTGCGCAGCTGCGCTATTTGACGAGCCCAACCAGATATTGCGGTGTAATCGAGCCCTTTACCGTCTTGTGTTAGTAATGCACTGCCAATTTTTACAATCCAACGTTGGCTTTTTTGAGTAAACTTAACGCGATTCATGGCGAATAGACGGTGTGACTACTCGGCTCATTTTGCATCGTCTGCTCATCAAGGTATTGCATGATTTGATAGCTCAAGTCTTTCGTCCCAATATTAGCCGCCGCTGACACCATAAAGACCTTGCCCTGCCAGTTCAGCGCCTCAACGATTCTTTCACAAAGCGCTTCACGCTCCTCTTCCAATAACAGGTCGATCTTATTTAATACCAACCAGCGCTCGCGCTCACCCAATTCCTCGCTATAGGCTTGCACTTCTCGCTCGATAATGCGAAACGACTCGACAGGATCGCTCTCATCAATGGGCGCGACATCCACTAAGTGTAGTAACAGGCTAGTACGCGAGAGATGCTTAAGAAACTGCACCCCTAGACCTGCCCCATCCGCGGCACCTTCGATTAAACCCGGGATATCCGCGATCACAAAGCTTTTGTAATCCTGAACCTTTACCACTCCTAAATTTGGATAAAGGGTTGTGAAGGGATAATCTGCAATTTTAGGCCTTGCAGAAGAAACACTGGATATTAATGTAGACTTACCTGCGTTGGGCAAACCTAGGAGACCCACGTCAGCTAATACCCTCATCTCTAGACGCAGTTGACGCAGTTCGCCCTCAGTACCAGGCTTTGATTGGCGAGGGGCGCGATTTACCGAACTACGATAGCGTAGATTGCCCAAACCGTGAAAACCGCCCTGCGCCACCAGCAATCTACCGCCGTCTTCGGTGATATCGCCAATGAGCTCATCGGTCTCATCATCGTAAACTACGGTTCCAATAGGCACCTCAAGCACTTTATCATTACCACGATGGCCGGTCATGTTACGACCAAAGCCGTTTTTACCGCGCTCTGCTTCAAAATGTCTGGAATGTCGAAAATCTACCAAAGTACTGAGGTCTTTGGACCCCTGCAGGTAAACACATCCGCCATCGCCACCATCACCGCCATCTGGGCCACCAAACTCAATGTACTTTTCACGGCGAAAGCTCACGCAGCCATTACCACCGTCGCCGGCTTTTATTTGAATACGTGCTTCATCAACAAATTTCATGAGATTTCTAAACTACCTAATATTGCGTAAGGGGCCAGCCAATTAGTGCTGGTGTCCACCTGGGCCGTGTGGATGACCATGGCTTACTTCTTCTTCTGTTGCATCGCGAACATCTAAAATAGTGACATCAAAATGTAACGTTTCACCCGCCATGGGGTGGTTACCATCAATCTTGATGACATCGCCTTCAATGGCAGCAACCGTAATAACTTCTACCCCTTCATCTGTCTGCGCCTGAAACTGTGCACCAACCACCATATCTTCATCGTCTACTTCGCTAAACATATCGCGCGGTACGTCTTGCGTTAGACTAAGATTGCGTTCGCCGTAGGCCTCAGCCGGAGGCACTGATACCACAATATTTTCACCAGCCGTGCGGCCTTCCAATGCTTTTTCCAAGCCAGGAATCATGCCGCCTACACCGTGCATATATAAGAACGGGTTATTTTCATCCGCGACATCCAAAATCTCTTGGGCGTCGTCTTTCAGCGTATAGTGAAGTGTGGCAATGGAGTTTTTAACGATCGTCATACAGTTTGTCCGGGCAAAATAAAATCAGAGAATTCTGACACATCTGCTACTTGAAGCATAGATAAAGCCCCAAATATTAATCATCATTAGTCAATTCACAAGCCGCCCAAGCTATTGATTAGTGACTTACAGCTTGTCGGAGAAACTGCAGCCGGTCGAGCGGCTCTTTTTTTCCAACATTCTTAAATGGTAGAATATTCATCACAACCATTGCTAACAATAATAAATATAAAGGTACAACATGGCTAAGCTCTCTGAAATCAAGGGAATAACGATTCGCATTTCCTATTTAATCGAAGCACAGGGCATAAAAACGGTTGCGGCTTTGCTTGAGACTTGTTCAACAAGTAAGGGTCGTAAAGCGTTGGCTGCCTCGACAGGTATAGAAGAAAAAGATATTCTGACATGGACTAATCGTGCAGATTTGGCCAGAGTCAAAGGCATTGCAACACAAAACGCCGATTTGCTGGAAGCGGCAGGCGTAGACACCGTGCCTGAACTTGCCCAGCGCAACCCTGAAAACCTGCACGCTGCGATTTTAGAAGAAAATAATAGAAATAAAATTGTTTCTAAAATGGCTAGCCTGAATCAGGTTAAAGACTGGGTAGAACAGGCAAAGCAATTGCCACGTGCGATTAACTACTGATTTTGACACAATGCGCGGGTAACGTAACCTTTGGATTATAAATGCCCGTGCATCGTCTACTTTACTCACAGCTTGGCTATCTCGTTTTCCCAATGGTGTTGCTGCGCCTGTTCTGGCGCTCGCTCAGCAACCCTTTCATTCGACGCAACTGGCAACAACGCTTAGGGTTTATCAATCTAAAACCATCACCTAGAATCTGGCTACATGCTGTTTCTGTGGGCGAAACGATTGCAGCGACCCCTTTGGTTGAATCACTATTACTCAATTACCCGCACCATAAACTCCTCATTAGCAATACCACGGCAACAGGTTATAAAACAACCACTCGATTATTTGGAAACCGGGTGGAACAATGTTATATCCCTTACGATATCAACGCTTGTGTGTCGACATTTCTTAGTCGGTCAAACCCATGCCTATTGATAATCATGGAAACTGAGATATGGCCTAACCTGCTACATCAATGTAAATCGCACCGCGTCCCCATGTTAATCGCTAACGCGCGCTTGTCTGAGCGCTCAACAATACGCTACTTAAAAATCTTACCTCTAATCAAATCATCGCTCAATCAGGTGGATAAAATTGCGTGTCGCAGTGACACGGACGTTGAGAACTTTATGCGCCTCGGTGCGGCAACAAAACAGCTAGAAACCATTCGTAATATCAAGTTCGACGTATTGCCCAGCCATGAAAAAATTAATGTAAACGTATTGAAACAGCAGCTGGGTAATCACCGTAAAATATGGGTCGCGGCAAGTACCCATAAAGGTGAAGATGAACTCATTTTGAGTTGTTTTTCACAATTAAAAGCAACTCACCGCAATCTTGTATTGGTTTTGGTGCCAAGACACCCAGAGCGCTTTGAGATCGTTTTTGATCGTTGTAAACAAACGCACTACACCATTCAACGCCGCAGCAACGGTAGGCCGTTTACTAAAGATTGCGACATTATCTTGGGCGATAGCATGGGTGAAATGCCTAATTGGTACGCTTGCGCTGATGTCGTATTTCTAGGGGGTAGTTTAGTCAACACAGGCGGGCACAATCCGCTGGAAGCTACGGTTTATGGTGTACCCGTCGTGAGCGGCCCCTTCATATTTAACTTTCATGATGTTTATGCCGTGTTGTGTAAAGCCGAAGTAGCCTGGATCAAGCCAGACCTTAAAACCTTGACCAAAAAACTAAACGAGCTGCTCGCAATGCCTGAATCTGATCTCATGACATTGAGAGTGCGCGCCAAACAGACATTAAAAAACAATAAAGGCGCCACTAAAAAGATACTTAAAATGACTCATGACCTAATCAACACCCACTAATTTGCAACTAATATCACACTCTGTCGTGAAGAACTGGACAGTATTGCTGGTCTAAGAATAAAGTTATGGGTGAATTGCCACGCCCCCAAAATAAAAATAACGAGAGCCTCAGATGAAAAGCTTCCTTCCAATAGCCCTAGCGCTGTGCAGTCTATCTAGCACTGCATCGGCTGAAACACTCACCTTTGGCATCGTCCCTCAGCAAAGTCCGCTCAAAATGTTTAAAGCGTGGAAGCCAATCACGCAGTACCTATCTGAACAGACTGGTCATAAGATTGTTTTTAAAACAGAGAAATCAATTGCTGAATTTGAAAGGGTTCTCTACCGCGGAGGCTATGACCTTGCTTATATAAACCCTTATCACTTTATCGTTGCAAATAGAAAGCAGAACTATCAAGCAGCCGTACGCGCAAAGAAAATGATCAGGGGCATTCTCGTTGCTAAAGGCCGCGATACCGATTTTGACTCAATGATTAAGTCAAAAACCACCCAGTATTTATTTCCTTCACCCAATGCCTTTGCGGCCACTTTATTAACTAAATTTGAATTACTGTCTAAATTTGGTGTGGACGTCAACCAGCAAAATGCCCACCAGTACGTCAATTCACATGACTCTGTTTATTCTGGAATCGCACGAAACACAGGCCAACTAGGTGGCGGTATACAGCGCACTTATGACAACTTCAACAAGCAAAAAGACAAGCAAAAACTCAACGTCATTTACACAACAGACGCCTACCCTAGCCATCCCATTGCTTATAAAGCATCAATACCGATTGATATTCAGCAAAAGCTAACAAATGCCCTGATGACGATTCCTGAAGAACTCATCGAGGTATTGAACATCAAGAAAATTATTCGCAGCAGTAACAAGGAGTACAACTCGATCCGGAGGCTTGAAACAAGTTTAGCCACTATCAAGCGCTAGTAGTTTAGTCAAAGTTGAGGCAGAGACCATGTCATTTCGTTTTAGATTTGTTTTTTCGTTCATTATTATAGAAACAGCGTTCATGATAGCGATCGTATTCATGAACTTCAATTCGTTAGAACGTGAATCGCGCCAATTAATGAATGATAAAACCCAGCTTGCAAGCACTATGTTCAGCGAGGTTGTTACTACTGCCCTCATTGTTAACGATCTAGCGACACTAGACGATGCCGCAAAGCGCTTTGTTGATATTGATGGCGTATTGAAAGTCCAACTTTTTAATGAGGCGGGAAAGTTACTGTCTGATGGTATTAGTGATACGAGCCACTACCATTCGAGTGAGCTGGAATTTGCGCTCATCAACAATTTAGACACCATCAAAAACAATGAGAATGGAATTAAACAGGTTGGTGATTTTTTCTTTTTAACGGTGAATGATCCGATCTTAATCGAAGGTATAAAGATCGGTGCAGCTAAGTTTGTTTATGATATATCACGCAGCGTCAACGCTTTAAGAAGCAATGCTTTTTGGACTTATCTATTAGCGAGCCTGGAGATACTCATTAGTACAGGTATCGCCTTATTTATGGGTTTCAGAATCGCTACTGCAATAGACAAATTAAGTTACGTAGCTACTGAAATTGCTCAAGATAGACCTGCCACCATCCCTTATTATAAAAAGCGTGGAGATGAAATAGACCAACTGTATAGCTCAGTTGAGCAGATGCAAACAAACATCAATCAACGCAGTGCTGCGCTTAAGCAAGAAAACATTAAGGCGAATGCTGCTAGTAAAGCCAAATCTGAGTTCCTAGCAACAATGAGTCACGAAATACGAACCCCAATCAATGGCGTTATCGGCTCACTAAGCCTTATGGACTTAGAGTCGCTTCAAGAGAAAGAGGCCAGTCAGATAAGAACAGCATTGAGTTCGGCTGAGATTCTTATGACCACTGTAAACGATATTTTAGATTTTGCCAAAATCGAAGCTGGCAAGCTATCCATGTTTAATGTCCCTATCAGTTTAGGGCAGTTTGTCAAAGATGTAGAAAATGTTTATCGTCCAGTCGCTGAGGGCAAGGGCTTAGCCTTTGTAGTCGACCTTGAAGACCTCGACAATGATTTTTTCTTTGCTGACCCAATTCGCATTAAACAGATCATCAATAACTACCTAAATAACGCCATCAAATTTACCGATACTGGAACCGTTTCTTTAAAGGTTTTTATTCGAGACACAGACGGCCAAGTAGGTTTCACTGTGTCAGATGAAGGCATCGGCATAAAAAAGAAAGATTTTGATGCTTTATTTCAACAGTTCTCACAAATCGATAGCGGCGCTAATCGACTGCACGGCGGAACTGGGCTAGGCTTAGTGATTGTTAGTAAACTGACTGAACTAATGAACGGAACTGTCGAGGTTGATAGCCAGTATGAGCAAGGGTCGTCTTTTAGTGTGTACTTACCTCTAGTGGCAGCAACAAGAGACGATTACAACAGCACACAACCCGCGCCAAAAGCCAAAACTGCTAAAGAGACCAATCAAATAAGCGCTGACGTGCTGCTGGTCGAAGATAATATGATCAATCAAAAGGTGGCCACACGCCTACTTGAAAAGGCCGGCTGTGAGGTTACCGTAGCCAATAATGGGGTCGAAGCCTTAGAACAACTTCAAGTCTGTAGTTTTGACGTTATTTTAATGGACTGCCAAATGCCAGTCATGGATGGGCTCACCGCTACTGCGAAGATAAGAGAAACCGATACCAAGATCCCCATCATAGCGCTAACAGCTAACGCTCAAGACTCAGACAGAGAGGCTTGTATGCAGGTTGGTATGAATGATTTTGTGAGTAAACCGTTTCGACCAGACACCCTCTTCTCTGCCATAAAAAATCAAATCGCGAAAGCCAGCATTAATGCTTGATTCCAGCAGATTGGATCGCGCACCTAAATTAATAACAACAAACCCACTCTAACTAAGATCAACGTAAAAAACCCACTTTGCTAATTAAACAAAGCGGGCTATCTAGCTAAGCGTTATTTGGTTAACCACTCACTTAGGTGGCCATCTGTTCAGCAGCCTTCTCCGCTTTAATTCGAAGCAGCTCTTCAAGCTCATCTTCCTCAGTTTTCTCCTCTTCCTCTGCAATGGGTTCAAGCATTAAACTGTCAAGCTCGTTCATTCTTTCAGCTTTTGCCTCCTCATTTTGACCAGGATCATCTTGCATTAGATTAACTTTAACCTTCATATTATTAGGCGAATCAGCATTTTTGTAAGCCTCTTCGAGCGATATCATTCCTTGCTTGTAAAGTTTAAACAGATGGGAATCAAAGGTTTGCATACCTTGCTCTTCGGATTTTTCCATGACCTCTTTAATCGCATGCACGTCACCTTTCATAATGAGGTCCTGAATCATTGGCGTACCAATCAGTATCTCAATTGCTGCAACACGCTTGCCGTCAATCGTTGGAATCAAACGCTGTGAAATAAATGCTTTGATGTTCAAAGAAATATCCATCAGCAGCTGCTGCCTACGCTCTTCTGGAAAGAAATTTATAATACGGTCCAGCGCCTGATTAGCGCTATTTGCGTGAAGTGTAGACAGGCATAAATGACCCGTCTCAGCAAAGGCTAAAGCATGCTCCATCGTCTCCTCGGTGCGTATCTCACCGATTAGTATTACGTCAGGCGCCTGGCGTAGCGTATTTTCTAACGCATCCTCATAGCTGTCTGTGTCCACCCCTACTTCACGCTGACTGACTAGGCATCTTTTATGGGGGTGCACGTACTCAATCGGATCTTCAATAGTAATGATATGTCCTGTTGAACTAGCATTTCGATGATCAATAAGCGCGGCTAATGAAGTGGACTTACCCGACCCTGTTCCCCCGACAAATAAAATTAACCCCCGCTTTTCCATAATGATGTCTTTTAAAATGGCGGGTAAACCCAAAGCATCAGCATTGGGAATCTCAACTTTAATATTTCTAATCACCATCGCTAGATGGGTACGTTGTTTAAAGATATTGATTCTAAATCGACCAATTCCTGGCTCATCTAATGCCAGATTCATTTCGGGTTTTTTTTCAAACTGCCTTTGTTGATCCTCATTCATCAATTCACTAGCAAGTGCTTGCAGCGTTTCCCCATCCAGCTTCTCTGGCCCTAATGCTCTTAAAGCACCTTGAAATTTTGCCGCGGGAGGGGCGTTAAAGGTCAGGTATAAATCAGAACCATCATTTTTTACCAGTATTCTGAGCAGGTTTTTAAAGTCCATGAGATTTCCTTTTTTTATTATTATTTATATCGATTTAAAAAAATTAAACCGGTAACGAAAAAGGCACTGCTACAAATAGTTGTAGCAGTGCCTGCGTTAAGTGTTAAAAATTAGCACCGTATAGGATCACTCCACACGGACACCAAAGATAAGTGTCACAGCACCACCTGCGACAACCGTACCGGCATTACCACCAATCAATCCAGTATCACCATCTGCAGGATTAAGCGTGATATTACCCGCGGTAATTGTTGGTAAATTTCCTGACGCGGTAAAGTGATTCGTAAACTCAGGAATCGAATCATCTATACGCACATTATGTGCAGATTGAGGGCTGGTATTCGTCGCCGTCAAATCATAGAGCACACAGGTGTTTGGCTGTGCCTGAAACGTATCAAAACTGAATGGTGAATCTGCAATGCCATCGCAATTTGCATCGGGTGCCTGACGCTTTGCTATGTTCATGTTGCTTTTAGCAACAATGGTCATATCTTGCGCACTCACCGTTTCTACAATAACCGTTCCAGTATTGGTACTTCCTGTCGCAACAATATCAGTCATATTTGTTGCACCATAAGGGGCACTAGCGGGCGCAAACACTTTGGCAAATATCACCTTCGTTTCTCCGGGATTTAGCGTGTAGGTACCCACTGGCAAATCTCCAGCCCCTAGCAAGCCATCACCATCCGTATCTTCATAAAGTGCTGATGTCCAACCATCTGCCATTAACGTATCGGTACTAGCTAGCGTCAAATTAGTGTAGGCCGTATTTCCGGGATTATTTAAACGGTGTGTGTAAACAACACTATTACCTGGCTCAGTCTGAGCGCGATTGTCTGGCTCCAAAATCAGCTTTTGTGAAGCCGTCATAAAGACCGCATCATGCTTAACATCGTTGGCACCTGTCAAAGCTGACTGTGCACGAAAATAGATGCTAACTTGTGCATTGCTAAAACTGACGCCAGCGGCGATTGCAACTTTCGCGCAAATCAACTTGTTAGCACTCGGTGCAACCACTGCAGAATTGTTGACAACAGGTCCTAATGTTGAACAATCACCCGCGCCACCATCTACGTGAAACGATACTGTCCAGCTTGCAGGCAAGCTCCCTGCTACGAAAGGATTATCTTTACTGTAAGTTAAGTCAAAGCTATCTGCGACAGTACTTATGTTGTTAACGTACAGCTTAAAGACCCCCGATGCGCCCGGTGCGATATTAAGCACCGTTTGAGCCGCTGCGAGTGGACCTGCACCTGCACCCGTTGCAGCACTACCGCCTAATGGGGCATTGTTAGTTAGATCTACTTCACTGCCTGTAATCTCATCTAGATGGTCCGTAACTGGGTTACTAATGCTAGGGTCAATCGCTGAAGTCGCGGTCTTTGTTACATCGTAACCTGCATTACCAACCGCACTTCCTGTCATCGGTAGGCGAGCTTTAAGCACAACAGTATAAGAGGCACCAGCGGCAAGTGGCCCCGTATCAACTTCACCTGAGTTATCATTGTCAAGTAATGGGGTGAACCCATCACTTTTGTACAAGGTAAACGTCGTCCCAGTAGGAAATGTTGCTCCTACCTCATCAATACTAATATCAAACATATCGGTATCGTTACCGGTGTTCCAAATGATATTGTCAAACGCTACAGTGCTTCCTATTGTGGCGGTCGATTGAGTAACCGACTCATCGGTACCGTCAACATTACTCGTGATTGAACCGTTGGCCACAACGCCTGGCTGAGCAATCACATCAATGGGGACTAAGTTAGTATCTTGATCTGTGATTACCGAGGAGCCATTGTTATATGAAAATTCACCCGTGTTAGTCAACGTTGAGGCGCTAAGATTTGCATCTAACATCACAGAGAAACTGATGGTTCCACTGTCGCCTGAAATCACTGTCCCAATAATGGCAGTAACTTGGTTAGTACTGTCAGTATCAGCATCCTGAGAGGCCTCATAAAGACCGGTGCAACTTGCATCGTAAGCGCAGTATATTACCGTATCAGTTGCGCTACCTTGAGCATCCGTTTTATCGCTATCTGTCAGCGCTAAACCTGATCCTGTCAAGCTCCACTCACCACTACCTGAAACATAAGTCATGCCATCGGGTAACGCATCGATTAGCGTGACATCTGTTGCATCAACCGTACTAGGGTTGCTGTAGGTTAAAGTAACAGTATAAGGACCACTACCTGCTGTACCACTGTTACTGCTGATACTTTTAGTGACACGCACTACCGCCTTATCCGACACAATCGCTTGATCGATGTTGGTTTGTATCGCGCTATTAAAAGCACTCGTACCCTGTACCGTCAACCCACCAATGTCAGCATCTGAAACACCTGCTGGTACCGTGGCTGAGACCACAAAATAAAATGCTTCATCTGCAGCCAGAATTCCCGTATTCGTAATCGGTACGTTGCTATCAGCCACACCGTCTTGATTAACATCAGGATAAATATTGATGTCATCAAAATCATAGACATCGGTGCCTAAAATATCGACAGCGGTCAAAGAATAGCTGTCATCTCCATTACCCGTATTTGTTAAAATATGAGGAAATGAAATCACTTGGCCTTCAATACCGTAGCGAGACTGGTCTTGCTCAAGAATAAAGGCACCAACTTGCTGAACCACCGTCTCCACAAGATTTGACGTCGTTGTTTGCTCGATCCCAGAGGAATCTTTATAGGTAGCCGTTGCTTGGTTTTTTATAATAGTACCAGCGGCCGGTGCTTGTGCTGATACTGAACTTGAAATCAGTATCAAAAACACCATTAGATAATTTATTAGATTGCGACTTTTTATATTTTTAATCATTGTTCAAGCCTTCGTTGCACGTTGCCGTGTATCCCCATACCAGGTTGACGCGGCCCTGCTGTAATAGCAGCAGGGCTCACAGTTCGATAATAATGCTAATTTTTTAGACTACTTGGTTTGAATTGACAGGCTTAATGGGCGACCCGCCGCATCAAGAAGCATCAGTTCAACACGACGATTAACAACGCGCTCTGCTTCGCTATTACCCAAGATTGGCAATTCCTCACCTAGCGGAGACATGAGAATACGACGCTTTGATAACCCTTTAGACATCAAGTAATTAACGACCGTTTGTTGGCGGCGAAGTGCCAAATTACGGTTGTACTGATTCGATCCCTTGCTATCGGTAAATGCCTGCACACTTAGTTTCAGATTAGGCTGTTTACGCAATACCAATAGATCTTTGTCTAGTCTTGCAAGCTCTGTTGGCGTTAATGAAGCTAGATCAAATCCAAAATAGACTGCTGGCTCCCAGATAATTCCAGGAATCATCTGCTTAACCGTTTTAACTTTCACGCGATCTACGTATTGAATCTTAGGCACTTCCTTAATTTTCACGCGCTCAACATACTTAATCGTTGGTACTTTCTTAATTCGATCAACGTACTTAACCGTAGGTACCTCTTTTATACGCTCAACATATTGAATCTTAGGTACTTCTTTTACTTGAACACGATCCACATATTCAACCTTCGAAACCTCTTTAATCCGATCAACATACTTGATTGTTTCTACCGGTACTTTTTTCTCAACAATGCGCTCTTTTTCGACAACCTCTTTTACGATCTTGACCCGCTCCACTGTTTTAACTTTTGGAACTTCACAAATATCATCGTATTTGCCGTACATATCACCAGTAGTAGAACATCCGCTTACTAGAGTAATCGCGCCAACAACTGGCAGGATCCTCTTAACTAACTTTAGACTTTTCATTATTATTCTCCTGTCAGCCAGTTGAGGCTATTTTCATCAAATTTGTACTTGAGACCTAAATACACACCTTTATCGTTGAAGTTATCAGGATCCAAGTCATCGTCTTTGAACCCTTTCACGTTATAACCCAGGCCAACTTGCAAGTTTTTGCGAACAAGATAGTTCACACCCGCACCAACCGAGTAGTTCTTCTCTTGTAGGCCATTGGTTCCTAGAATACCTGCGTGAACATCAACATCTAGACGATTCGTAATATCCCAAGTAACGCGTCCATCTAAAATGACAGCATCACTTTTACTACCATTACAGTCTTCAAGCTTTCCACCTAGTCGACCCGAGATCAGGACATCTTCTTTGATCTCATAGTTTTGATGCGTTGACAGTATGTGAGTACTACAATCACCATTGTCACCACCGCGCTCTTCTTTATTTTGATAGAAGAATATAGCGTGCTGCTTGTTTTCGCGAAGCGGGCGATACGCTAGACCCAGCGTCAACGTGTTATCAAGCAAATCAGAACCCGTCTTTGGTGACTCATACCTTAGGGTATCTTTAAACAATGCACTCCAGTTTGTATTCAAGCGCTTAACGTAGTCAGCCTGTAGACCGTAGTATTCACGACTATCATCATGTCTCGTTTCTAAACGTAACGCTGAAATACGATTGGCATAGCGTGAATCTTTATAAGCAATCGATGCAGAAACCGAGTCACTACCTGAGCCTTCTAAGTTTTTCACAATCTCAAAGTGTGGTGATACAGAGAGTCCTTTTCTTAACTCATAAGTACCACGAATACCCGATGCCGTCTCAAGATCACGTCCACTGATGCCACCACGTACCCGGTACTCAGAGAACAGCTCAGTAGAAGGTAGCAAGTTTGACTTAACACCGACCGAGAAAGTGTCCTGCTCACCAGCACTTGCTGATAAACCACTCACACCAGATAAGCTATTGATTCGCTCACCGCGTGCATACACCTTAACTTTGTCATGCACTTGCATATCCGCGGTCAACGCGATTCTACGACGTGCAGTACTATCAAAGTCTTGCTCATATTCACCTTCAAGAGAGCCCTTACGACCAGCAATATTGATGGCCTTTTTCGCACCAACTATAAAGGTTTGAAAACTCTCATCGCCAGATGCTTTAGACTGTTCGATATGACGTACACCGCCTTTAACAGTCCAGGTCTTAAGCTTCATATTAGCCGTCACACCAATGCTTTGCTCGGTATCTTTTGTTGCAAGGTTCTTACTATGAATTGCCTCTATATCAACACCTAAACTCTCATACATTTTAAGCTCATGCTTGATACGTAGCTCTTCTCTTTCTTCTGATATTCCAGACGCTGCGTTGGTGAAGCCTTTTGTCGCACGACCCAGGGTAATTGACGTTGTGGATTTATTTGCCCACAGCTTAGCCAAGTAGAAACGACCGGCAATACCTGTATCTAAGGCACTATTGATTGGCTTGTACTGACCCAGACTACCGCGTGCAATCAGTCCGTTATCGTCTTTGTAGTCCAACGTTGCCCCATAAAGCTCAAAACCTGTCGTGTCATGCTGGTCAACGGTGTAACTCAATCCCACCTTAAACCCTGGCTTGATCTCATGCCTAACACGGGCTCCAGCGATTGTGTAGTCACCTGCTGTCCCCGTTCCTTCAACATCGTAGCTTGCTCTAATTTGCACCGGATTTAGGTTGGCATCACTCGTAGGCACCGTTTCGCTAAAGCTCAATTCACCCGTCACATTATCCAGCGTGTAGTCACCAAATCGCGTCAGTGTTCTTGCATCAAGAACAATACCGGGATTGTCACGAGACACGGTGATGATCTCGATCGTTTCACTGTTAGCAACTAACGGTACGTTCGTAAGCTTGTAATTTAAAGCCACACCCTTACCGCGAATCTGCTCAACAACTCTGTCTTCATCCTGCTCAGATACAAAGAACTGCCACTCATTTGGGCCACCTTTAGTGATCAAATTAGCGCCTGTTAGGCTACGCTGAACACGTGTAACATCTTCGTTGATCGTTGAGCCATCAGTAACAAAGTCACCCCACATGATGCTGTCTTTGTCCTTTTCTAGCTTGGCATATACCTTGCTGCGACTTTGAGCTTCATAGCCACGCTGCGAACTATCACCATGAATCGGGTAAGACTTATTTGGGTTAATGTCACGGAACAGTGTTGCATCCGCATCTTTAGCTGTATCCACTGACAACGTTAGGTGCATATCGCCACGAACGCGTCCTTTCAAAAAGCCTGCCGCCCTGGCGTTGTAATCCTTCTCATCTGAAAGCGGTGAGTTAAGTCCTCGATCAAAGACATGGCCCCCTATTTCAACTAAGCCGACAGCAATAAGCGGTCTGAGTGGCGCAATTTGTACAATGTCCAACTCATCTCGCATCGAGCCATCAGAAATACGTACACGTACTTTTCCACTACGCTCCGAACTTCTAAGGTTTACAACTCTCAGACCGTTGACGACACGAATTTGACGACCTTGGTTCTGGTTCTGAATGTCTCTCTCAACCCATTGACCGTCACTCGCCTCGATAGTTACAAAGTTCACACCACGTGCAAGATAGCCATTCTTATCCAATAATCTAATCGTAATTGGCAAGTATGAGCGGCCACCATCTGCAGGCAATTGATCAACCTCACTCGTTATTTTCAACTTATGAGCAGACACTGGTCGGGTGAAGGTTCCCTTGGCTAAGACGCGTTTATTGCCAAACATATCCTTAGCCACAACCTCAAGCTTGTTTGCACCAGGATCTAACTTAACCCCGTACCAAGCAGCAACCTGCGCTTTTTCACGTCGGTTCTCAATCTGCTCACCGAGCTGCGACTTAGGAACGGCTTTACCGTTAACCATTAACGTCGGAGTCAAGCCCTTGCGAATCGCAACCATGAAGCGACCATCAAGGCTAGTTTCAGAGGTAGGCCACAACCAAGCGCCTGATTTTGCTTGTTTATTAGTAATAGTCTTCACTACTTCTTTAGCCGGCACCATGACCGCTAACCCGCGTGGTGACTCCAATCGATCTGCCACTTCATCAGTCAACTTCTCGTAAGTTGTTGGCACGACCTTAACGTTCTTTTTATTAAGTTTCGTTTGGCGCAACTTGGCTTTAACAGATTTTTTATCTAGATCAAATCCAATTCTTACTGTATGAAAATCGCCCATTGGATAAACAAAGGATTCAGCTTTCAATGCCTCAGGCAGCTTCTCTAGCGCCTCTTCAGCCAACGCCTTATCAACAAACTGTGCTGTTTGAATTGAGTAACCAGTCGTTAAACTGCGTCGCTCACGATTACCTGTTGTCTGACTCGTCTCGCCTCTTTCACTACCGCTTGAGATATCTCCATCACCTTCTAGCGACTTTGCAAGATCACCTGTTGCTGAGTCTTTTGTCGGATCGTATTTCTGAGCATTTTCCAGCATCCAGTCTGTTTGACCGGTGTTGCGTGCTTTAATCTCATCAAAAATCTCCTGCTTATTCTCTTTTGGGCAGATTGCTGCAAAGTCAGCTCGATGAAACTCACCTGCGGTCAGATCAACAAAGCGACTATTTGGATCAGCCATCTGGCGGTTATCGGTTGGCTTAAGAATAATGCCTTTTGGTAAGGTGATCGGGTCTATCTTGATCACATGATTAGACGACTCAAGACCATACAAACTAAATTGTCCATTGGCATCTGTGATAACCCAAGTACCATCTTCTAGGTACAGCTTGACGCCACCAATTGGCCATTCACCGCCGTTTTGTATGTTATTACAATCTGCATCAACAAAGACCTTACCGAAGATAATACCGCTATCCTCAAGGACACCTTCGCGCTGAATCTTAACTTTAGCCTTACTCACATTTGAAGTGATGGTGACGCTGGTTGGCGTTTTACCGATGCCAACAGCGCTGTTGATACCATCGCTACCCACTGCACCCGCAGTTGTTCTTACGCTGTATTTGAGTGAATGCTCTATGAAATCAAGCACCCCATCAGCCGCACCTTCAACGAAGGGAAGATTGGTGAATACTAAATTAGGCCGTGGCGTGCCTGCAGGGTCTGCAATGGCTACACCATCTAGTGTTGCCGATCCATTTACATAGTTGAAACCACGTGGCAGCGTATCTTGTATCTTTATCGCGTATAAATTTTCACTCGAATGATTTTTAATTTTGATGGTGTAACTAATCGTTCCACCAATACCGACCTCAGTTAAGGATGCAGATTTATCTAGTGAAAAGTCAGTATCTAGCTCAGGATCAAGCGGAATATCTACAATTAACAGCTTCACCAATGTGAATACGCCGCTACTAGGTGTTTGGTTAAAACCGTCTTTACCGTAAGAGAAATCATTTACCGTACGAGCCGGGCCATTACCAGTACCTACAAACTGCGCTGCTGCCACATTACTTGGAAACGAGTACTGCGTCGGCGGAAGCACATCTAAGTAGTAGTTCAGGTTTGGATAAAGAAACGGGAACTGATACTTTCCATCTGAACCTGTCAACTGAGGCTCATACGGTAGGTCCGTTAATGGATCTAGCGCGACCGTTCCGTCCTCATTTCGAATCCACACCTGAGCACCTTCAACCGGTGTATTGTAAGCAGAATCAAATACGATACCCAGTGGATCGATTAGGGCAGCGTCCTCTAGTACGGTAATGGTTCTAGCATTATCTGTCGAGACTGTCGCGGTCACGCTTAGGTTGCCATCAGCATCACCGTTTAATACGCAATTAGGCTCTGATGCCGCATAGTTTGGAATTAATGACGTAGCAGGACAACTGCGACCCGCACCGTCTTCGGTATCACTCATACGAATCTGGTGGACACTTCTGAAAATCCCTGTGTTTGGTCCTGTTTCTAGCAACATTACTTTCAAGGTGTCGCCGGTTGCAGAGGTCACGGTCACCTCAATACTATCGGCCGTATCCTCATCTTTATTAACAGCGCTAGAATTCATCTCGATGTAAACACCATCGCGATTTACATCGTAGTTACTCACGCTACTATCAAGACGGTAAATTTCAGCATCGGTAAAGTGCGCATTATTTGTAAAGTCTGGCACCCCACCGTCTCGGGTAATTTGACGCTTTATATCTAACGTAGGTGTTAGGAAGCGAATTGTTGCATCCAATACTGCATCGGGCTGGTTTCCTTCGCCGTCACGCGTATTACCAGGCTCAATGTTAGTACACACGCTGTTACTGACAAACTCTGGCTCACCACCTTCAACCAAATCAAATTTAGCTTGATTGTGAACGGTCGACGCCGTCACATTTTGATTAATGGTTACGCTAAAATCGAGCTTACCACTCTGATTCGGTTGCATCTGTTCGGCCAGTATAAACAATCCAATTTTAGACACGACATCGCTGCCGTTCCAAGAACTAAAGCGCGTCCATCTATTGGTGTCTTCATCTTGAACTGTCTGCACCAAAGTGATGCTTTGATTAGGGGCTGCGACAGGAGTAGGCGTCTTTTGTAGGTTCACATTAGGTGGGAGTACATCTTCAAGAATCACACCACTGAGCTCTATTGCGTCAATGAAAACCAGCTTAGTTACCGGCACCTGATCACCGATATTAGTAAAGCCAATCTGATACTTAATCGTCTCGCCCGCTTTAACCGGTATTCCACAAGAAGGGGTTGCTGTTTTAGTTACCGTCAATACGGCGCCGTCAATAATGTCTACAAGATCATTATCAACCCAGTCCTCTGGTAGCTCAGAGACTAAAATAGCGGCTTCAAACTCTGCACTGTTAGTTCGAGGTGCATCTGTCTCTACAACGTCTGAGTTCTTGACAATCTGGTCATAGTGCCATGGAAAAGCGCGTATATTCATCCGATAATTATCATCGGTTTGCGCGTTAGATGGTGTAAAGCCTGAGATGACAAACTCAACGTTCTCGCCAGGGTTTAACCTATCAACCTTATAACAACTGACATTAATTTCCTCTGGTACACAAGGGATCAATGCCCATTCAGGCTCTCCTGGGTCAGTGACACCGTTGCCATTGCTATCAGTATAGATCTGAGTTGTTTCAAGATCACCAGAATCACCAAGATTATGCCTAACTCTTACCTCATAGGCTGACGAAGTGTTGCCAGTGTTTATTAAACGGTGCGGCAAGTCCACTTTCTTACTAGCCGAAGTGCGCCTGACATTATCTGACTCAAGCAATAGATTGTACTGCTTAGCCACAACAACGCTAGATACGTTTGAAAACGCACGTTTAACTTCACCATCGGCGGTATCGAACCAAGAAATTTCAGCCTGATTCGTAATGATGGTACCTGAGGGCGTTTTGGCATGTAGTTTAGTAACACCTACAATACCTAAAACAAGGAGACATAGGGATGCAGCCCTAAACCAATTAGCAATTCGCATTATAAACTACCAGTTATTGTTATAATTTTCTTTCCCCGGATGTGGGACCGGGTCTGGGGATGATCTGAGACTTCTGAATATCTCCGTCAATCACCAAGAGATATTCAGAAATCCTCTTGCCTATGTCAGGCAAGAGAAAATCAATTGCTTATGTAACTTGCTTACTGAACTTTAACAGTGAACTGACCTGTCATTTGCTCACCAGCGATCAACTCGCCACCCACACTTCCGGCAGGGTTAGATGCACCGTTATTTGCAAAGAACTTAACCAATCCTGCTGCGTAAGTACCATTATCTGTATCTGACGCATCAGTCACACCTGCTGGAACACAAGCGTTTCCGTGGCAGAACTTAAGCATACCCATTTCAACATCAGTAAAGGCTGGAGCCGCATCAGAAATCACGACGTTCTTAACTGTTGCCGTACCTTCGTTAGTTGCTGTTAGGTTCCAAACTACACACTGACCAGGCTCTACCTGAGTTGTTTGTGTTGCTGAGAAGCCTGTTTCAGGCGCACCATCACAGTTAGTATCGATTGCAGCCTTCTTATCAAGACGCACCTGACCTAGCATGACCGTCGTCTGGTCCGAAGCGGATGTAATTGGCGTATCATCTACCTCGGTAACAGCAATCGTGGATGCATCAACAGCACCTAGAGGCGCGTTAGAAGGTGAACTGACAGTACTAGTCATATTGACATTTTCACCAGGCTCAAGAAATAGCTCTGGAATACCATCGCCATCGGTATCTGTTACTTCGATCTGAACCGGGTTACCGTTGTCGTCTACACCACTAATTGTCGTTCCTACTAATGCACTTGTCAGCACTGTGTCAGGGACACCGTCGCCGTCTGTGTCAACGTTAATAACCGTCGTCCAGCCTGGCTGGCTATTAGTAGGATTCATCTCAACAGTTTCGTCTTGGTTACCGTTGTTCTCTAGCTGATGACTGTACTCAACCGTACCACCTGGTTGAACTTGGTTCTGTCCGTTTGGCGTAATAACAACTTCACGGTCAGAGTCAACGTCAACTGCATTAGTAACACTATCACTAACACCCGGTGTTGAAGTAGATGTGGCAGTAAAGTTCATTTGATAATCTAAATCACCGTCATTAGACGTCAATGCACTCGCACTATCGTTAACGGCGTCATAACCATCCACTGCACCCGTTTGATCAGAATTACCCAATGCTTGAGCTGGGTCAGCTGAAATAGTGACCTCAGCCGTATAAGCAAACACACCGCCACCTGGAACTAGTGGTGTTGTCGTAATCACGTTACCTGCTGTATCTTTGTAAACAACGGTCCAACCGGCAGGCACGTTGCTTGAACTTAGCAAGAATGAATCTGGATTACCTGACTCATTGGCCAATTTAAGGTCAAAGTTTACAGTGCTGTTAACTGCACCAGCGGCAAGTACGACAGGCGCTTCATCCTGTGCATTGCTTACACCGTTGTCATTAAAACCATCTGCAGCCGTTGCGCCTTGGCCTGCTGTAACGTTAGCGATATCAACATTAGGTGGTGTAATTGCACCCAACTTTAGTGCTGTTGTGTTTGAAACAGGCGTTGCTGCAGGGTCCATCGCAGAAGTCGCTGTCAATGTTGCGTTATAACCATTTGCAGGCGATCCTGAAGCACCTGCTGGCAGGTTAGCTTTAACCATGATTGTCTCACTAGCGCCCGGTGCCAATATACCAGTATCAGGGAAACCATCGTTATCAGTATCCGTTAACTGAACCGTACCCGTTGAATCCCAGTAAGTGAATACTGTGCCTGCAGGGAAGCCATCGGCTGCATCACTTGTTACGCCAACATTAAATGCATCATCACCATTACCGTCGTTAGTAATTACGTGTTGGAATAATACTTCAGCACCCGTTGCTGCAACATCAACAAACTGAGAGTCGTTTGCCGCGCTATCATCATCACCACCATCGTTCGTGCCTGGCGCTACGCCGGCATTAGTATCTAGCGCATCTACACCGTAAGTTTGAGGGATAACATCATTAGTTGTGTTAGACGGAACTGGACCTGCAGTAGAGTCAGTCGGATCGCCGTCGTTATTTGGGTCGTCAAATGATAGGAATGTGTTATCAACATCAGCGCCTGCTGCCCAAGTAGGCTGGTACTGTACTGTATAGGTCACTGTAACCGTTGTGTTTGCAGGGAGTGTCACGTCTTTAGCAATAATAGCTTCTAACGTGTCGACTGAATCACCATCAAAGTTAACATCGCCCAAAGGACTAGATGCTTCATCAATCGATGTAGTAATTAAAGGAACAGCATCGCCTGAATTGATCAAACCATTAGCAGAAATGCTGCTTGCAACCAATGCCACTTGTGTATCAGCCACACCATCACCGTCGGTGTCAACTTCAGGCAATGCATCTACGATATTTACATTAGATGCATCACTACCACCGTTGTTTTTAACGGTCAGTGTATAAGTGATCTGGTTATTTGCCTCATCATGGACAGATGACTTGTTAAGTACCAGTACTGGACCAGTAGAAACGGTAATAACGTCATCATTGGTACCGTCAGTACCATCAACGTTGGCACCCGTATCAACAACTGTCGCGCCATTAGTTGATGTTGCCGTAAGCTCTGTTGCTAATGTTGAACCATTAGCAGCCGTGGTAGGTACAGCCAATGCAACAACTAAGCTGACTTGCTCGCCCGCTGGAATGCTGACAGGCCCTGTAACGACCGGCTCACCTGGATCAGGCTGACCGTTATTGTTCTCATCCAGATAAACAACACCACCATTATCGGCAGCAACCGTAAAGGTATCTGTGATGTTACCTGTGTTGCTTAGTGTGTGTGGGAAATAAACCGTTTGACCCGGCGCACCTGTCAGGTTGTTATCATTTTCAATCGTCGCACTGTAAACAGGTGCAACGGTAACAACAGCTTCGTTTGACTGTGCAGAATAGCTATTGCCGTTCTCATCTTCATACGTCACAGTCGCAAGGTTTTTAATAAGTGTTCCTGCAGCTGTTTGTGCTAATGCTTGAGCGCCAAATCCGGCCATACTACCAACAGCTAAAGAAGCTGCAATCAATCGTGCCAACGGCTTCATTTGATTTCTTGTTTTCATTATTATTTATTCTCTTAATCTATATTTTCTACGAAAGAAAGTACCAAGCAAACCGTTTAGAAGGGCATGCTCATCTGCACGACATGACTTATTTGCCAATAGTAATTTTTGATATTTAGGCAATCATGAGCGTACTATAAATGTCAGCAATAGACTGAGCTTACTTTACCTTTACACGGTAAGAATAAAGCTGCTTGCCAAAGCCTTGAATCGGCTGCTTCACCTTCCAACGGATGTTAGTGTACTTCTCAGCGGGGATGACAACCGTTGCCATTTTACCATTTGCTAAGCGTTGCTGGCGACGAACTGGCTCACTTTCAAAACTTGCACCACCATCAATACTAACTAACAAATCTGCTTCAACACCCGACTTTGCACTTCGACCAATGTACATAGTGTTCGCAGGAATAGGACCGCTAACCACCAAACCAGACAATGTTTTCTTCATCTGGTTAGTATATGAAAGGTTATATTCTAAGATATTGCCAGGCTCTGTTTGCTTAGCTGGCTGACGATACTCGTTGCCCTGTGCATTGGTCTTAACTAAATAAGCCTGCATGTCGCTAACCAAAGAAGGTGTGCTTTTTGCTGTAACACTGAACATTACACCTGCCGACACAGTCACAATACATAAACCAAGCGCTATTTTTTTTAACATTTTCTAACCCCAAACTATTGTTTTTATAACTATTTATTGATACCGATCAATTGCAGACCTACTAGCGAAGCTTTTGAGGTAAGACTTGATCAGTAATGGTAATCAGCTCCGCAAACAGTTGCTATCTGCAAAACACTGGGGAAAGGATAGGTGGCAAGACCTGAATGTGTTATTAACCCAGATAACCGGTCAGCACAATTGAGAATAGGTGAAAGGCGTCTCAAGCGTTCTTTCGTATATTCGAATTAAGACAAGAAATCTTAGCAGTAAGTGAGTTGACCATGAAACGCTTCTGCCACCCGAGTTAACGAATATCAGCATACAAACTAAGGCTATAAATCTGTAAAATAATGCCTTGTTAAAGCCCATAGCCAATTTTATCAAATCGTGGCACTATGCCACCACTATCGTTTCAGCGGATCTATAAAGTTATGAGTAGTTTGTTAGTGATTGCGTCTCTAATTTGCTTGGCTTGGTTCTGGTTTGACTCAGTTAGAGCAAAGGAGGCCGCGACACAAGCAGCCGCGACTGCATGCAAAGACATTCAGGCTCAACTGCTTGACCAAACCGTTTCCTTGAAACAGCTCCGTCTTGCCAGAGATGCTGGGGGTAGGATACAGCTACACAGGAGCTATAACTTCGAGCTAAGCTTAGATAGAGAGGCCCGCTCCTTTGGACGAGTTTTCTTAATAGCCCAAAAGGTCTCCAGTGTCCAACTCGATCACGATAGTGGCACCACAATTATATAGCTTCATGTGATGTTAATAGAGACTACAGAAGGTAACCTGTCACCACTGTTGTGTCTGTTTTAAATTCAGTGGTATGATTTAATTTCCTTAAAAATTAATATAACTGGAATATTTTATGTCTATTGCAAAAGTTACAGAAATCACATCTAGCTCAACCAAAAGTTTTGACGATGCCATTTCTGATGGCGTGAAGCGTGCAAACAAGTCTTTGAAGAACGTCACTGGTGCATGGGTTGCAGATCAGAAGGTAACAGTGGAAGATGGCAAGATATCAGGCTACCAAGTCAGAATGAAAATTACTTTTATACTTGAGTGATCACTTAAAAAGATCACAGGCGTAACGAGATGCTCAATACGCCTGTGTGAATAAATCTCGCTCATGCCTCGGCACACTAGCAGTTCTAGCTCACAATTCCCTGAGCACCATACTCCCTAGCTAAATCTATATCCTTAGCGCCAACACCACCATAAGCATAGACTGGTATATTGACCCGACTAGACAGGCTCTGAAACATCGGCCACCCTATAGGTTTTTTTCCATCGGCGTTACCCATCAAAACAGGCCCTATCAAAACGTAGTCGAGCGCTAAGCGCTGTGCTTTAAACAGTTCCTCAGGGGTAGAACAGCTTGCAGAGACGTAACTTGCTACGGGTTTTTCTTGAATGGTTAGCAGTTCATCTGAACTAAGATGTATTCCATAGTCACTTCTCACCAGTGGTGGGGGCGCTTCAAAAACAATCGCAACTTGATTGCTTGCAGCAGTGTCGAGCAACCAGTTGACATTATCTTGGTAAAGCTTAAATGATTCTGACTTTTCATCAAAAACTTGTAAAAATAAACGATGGCCCAATTCAATTTGAGTAATAAAGTTTTGTTTGTACTCACTCGCGTCAGTGGCAGAACCCAGCATCTTTAGCTTTCGAGGAAGCACTGCCGCCGTCAAAATAGACCTATTTGCAGCAGGAAACTCAAAATCATCAAGGGCGCTAGGGCTTACCCATTTTACCGCCTGTCCTTCTTTACCAACTGCCGTACCTTGCCATTGACACACATCGTATACATCTAGATAAACTGCTTTATCCTCATATTCATGATAGACGCTTATCAAACGTGTGCTGTGGCCAATTTCGATATCGAGCTCTTCGTTTAACTCTCTAATAAGCGCTGAGCGCCTAGACTCACCTTTCTCAACCTTGCCACCAGGAAATTCCCACTTTCCACCTTGATGCTTATTTGCAGGTCGCTGGGCAATTAGTATTTTTCCATCAGAATCGCGAATAACTGCTGCAACCACTTCTATTGGCAGCATTGTCTCATCATCGTCGTTGACCACTTATTTTACTCGCAGATTTTTCTTAAAAAAGGTTAAAGGCACAAAATCAGCAGCACAGCGAAGCGTTGGTATCCAACGTGCCAAATTATTTGCAGTAAACGTGCGACCGGTATGCTCTTGCTCAAAGTCGCCATCATGAAACAACACAACGCCTTGGCGCCCTTTACCAGAACACATCTGCTTCATAACGTTATCGAGAATTTTATCACCATTTTGATAATCAACGTTCCAATCGTAGGCTGTCATTTCCCAGCCGACATGCTCAAAGCCGTTGCGCTTAAGCGCATCCATCGCCTGAGGCTTGATTTTTTGGTTAAACCAACCATCACCGTAAGGGAGCCTGAAGATAGGAGGTTCAGTCGTCAACACGTCGGCGAGTATCAGTTTAGATTTTTTAATATTCCACTGCAATTTATTAGCAGGAAGCTCAGAGTGTCGATCATGATGATAGCTATGCGATCCGATCATGTGACCTTCGCGCTTAATCCGACTCAAAGTATTAAGCCGCTGCTTGCACAGATTCAGTGATTGGCACTGAGCACTATTACCCTTTTTGCAATTACTCTCATAAATACTACAATCCACTTTATTACCGAGGACGAAGAAAGTTCCTTGGATTTTTTCACGCTTTAATATGTCAAGAACCTTTGGCGTCACGTCTGCCACACCATCGTCAAAACTTAGTGTAATTTTTTTCTTAACTATCGGACACTGATAGGCCGCTCGTACTTGAGCGCAATCAGGCGCAGCGGCCTGAACCCCTGAGATAAAAGGAAGCGAACTCAGTAATAGTATCCAAATACATTTTTTAAACAACTTCATTAGCTACGGTACTCCGCGTTGATGGTGACATAATCATGTGAAAGGTCAGATGTCCAAACCGTCGAGCTTGCTGCCCCATCGTTAAGGTCGATTCGAATGGTAATTTCCTGATTATTCATCTCTTGTTGACCGGCCTGCTCAGTATAAGTTTCTACCGGTTGCCCTGACCCGATCAACTGCGTTTCACCAAGCCACAAGGATAGCTTCGAAATGTCCAGATGTTTAACCGGACTGCGACCAATGGCAGCTAATATACGACCCCAGTTAGGATCACTAGCGAACAGAGCGGTTTTAACCAAGGGAGAGCGTGCAACAGTGAACGCAACAGCTCTTGCCGTTTCAAGATCGGGTGCGCAATTTACGCAGAGTGTCACAAACTTTGTCGCCCCTTCAGCGTCACGAATAATAGCCTGCGCTAAATGCTGACAGACATCATTTAGAGCCTGCTGAAATAGCGCAATATCTTGATTCTCCACGGTGACGTTAGAGTGGCCCGTCGCCATCAGCATTAACGCATCGTTAGTTGAAGTATCGCCATCAACAGTGATTGAATTAAAAGACAGATCAGCCGCCTGCTTCAACATTACTTGCAAAGTGTCAGGGGCTATCGCTGCATCTGTCGCAATATAGGCAAGCATGGTGGCCATGTTTGGCTCAATCATGCCGGCGCCTTTCGCAATTCCGGTCAGTGTCACCTCCTGACCGTTAATAATCAGCTGCCTGCTAATTGCTTTTGGCTCAGTGTCTGTCGTCATGATGGCTTTTGCAGCATCTAACCAAGCGTCTTTACACAGCCCTTCTAAAGCCTTAGGAAAAACCTCTTTAAAAGGCGCCACACTAAGCTGCTCGCCAATAACCCCTGTCGAAAACGGCAATATCTGCTGTGCAGTCGTCCCCGTCAGCTGGGCTAGCGATTCACAAATCTCTTTGACGTTAGCTAAACCTTGCTCGCCAGTTCCAGCATTAGCGTTACCAGAATTGATCACTAAAAATCGTGGCGTCGCTGCCTCCATGTGCTCTCGACAAAGTAAAACCGGCGCCGCACAAAAACGATTCTGTGTGAATACACCCGCAATGCTGCTGCCTTGTGCAATCTCTAGCAACAATAGATCATTCCGATCTTTATAACGTATCCCTGCGCTGACCGAAGATAAACGTATGCCCTCAACTGGCAGCAGTGCACTGACAGGCGTGTAGTTTACAGCCATAACCTTGATTCCTATCTAATGATTATTTTAACTGGCCGTGACACTGCTTGTACTTCTTCCCTGAACCACATGGGCATGGGTCATTTCGACCAACTTTTTCACCGATACGCTGATAAGTGCGAGTCGTTTCACCACTTGCATTGCTTTGTGCTGACTCATCACCCAAAATATTAGACGCTTGCGCATGAGAGTACTCCATTGGTACCTCATCAGGTTCAGGCGTTGCAATTTCTTGCGGTGCCTCTTGGGTAATCTGTATTTTCATTAAGAAGCTGATAACTTTTAACTTAATACGATCTAGCAAGTCTTCAAACATTTCAAACGCTTCACGCTTGTACTCTTGCTTCGGATTCTTTTGAGCATAACCGCGTAAACCCACGCTCTGACGTAAATAATCCATGGATGCCAAATGCTCTTTCCATTCCTCATCTAACACGTGTAGCATCACATCACGCTCAAGTTTACGCATGTTCTCCTCGCCAATCAGAGACTCTTTGCTCTTCAACGTCTTATCGACTTCAGATTGGATGCGCTCACGCAACGGCTCTTCGTGAAGCGAGTCATCTTTGTCTAGCCAGTCCTGTATCGACACAACGAGTCCAAACTCTTCTTCAAGTGCCGCGGTCAGCCCTGGAATATCCCACTGCTCATCTAAACTTGCAGGGGGCACATAACGGCTGATAATACTGTCAACGACATCAAAACGAATGGACTCGACAGACTCTTGTACATCTTCACCTTCTAAGAGCTCTGAGCGCTGCTGATAAACCACTTTACGTTGATCATTTGCAACATCATCGTATTCAAGCAAGTTTTTACGAATATCGTAGTTGTGCCCTTCCACTTTACGCTGTGCGTTCTCAATAGATTTCGATACGATCTTAGCTTCAATCGCCTGACCTTTTTCCATCCCTAGCTTTTGCATAACGCCTTTAACACGTTCAGAGGCAAAAATTCGCATGAGACTGTCTTCAAGAGACAAGAAGAAACGCGAAGAACCAGGATCACCCTGTCGACCTGATCGTCCACGTAACTGATTGTCGACACGTCTCGACTCATGACGCTCTGTTCCGATAATATGTAGTCCACCTGCATTAACAACCGTCTCATGACGCTGTTGCCAATCGGTTTTTTCGCTGGCTATTGCCGTTTCATCGTCGCCTAACAGGGCAAGCTCAGCCTCTAAAGAGCCGCCTAATACAATATCCGTTCCCCGACCGGCCATATTAGTAGCAATCGTCACTGCACCCGGCCTTCCCGCATTTTCGATAATATGTGCTTCACGCTCATGCTGCTTCGCGTTGAGTACTTCATGCTTTATTTTAGCTTCAGTTAACAGGCCTGATAAAATCTCAGAACTATCAATAGATGCCGTACCAACCAGCACTGGCTGCTGCCTTTTTTGTGCATCGTGAATATCTTCTACAATGGCATCATACTTTTCATTTTGAGACATATATACCAAGTCGTTTTCATCTTTGCGAACGGCTGGCATATTAGTGGGGATCACCACCACTTCCAAATCATAAATCTGCTGCAACTCAAACGCTTCCGTGTCAGCGGTACCCGTCATTCCTGACAGTTTGTCATACAGACGGAAGTAGTTTTGAAAGGTGATAGAAGCCATTGTTTGGTTCTCAGGCTTTATATCGACACCTTCTTTAGCTTCAATCGCCTGGTGCAGCCCCTCAGACCAACGACGCCCCGGCATTGTCCGGCCAGTAAACTCATCGACAATGACAATTTCGCCATCGCTGATAATATAATCCACATTTAACTGAAACAATGTGTGCGCTCTAAGCGCTGCGTTTAAGTGGTGCAAGACTGAAATACTGGAACTGTCAAACAGACCCTCACCTTCAGGTACAATGCCCGCTTCCTGAAGTAGCTCTTCGGCACGCTCATTACCAGAGTCGGTCAAAAATACTTGCTTTGATTTCTCATCAACCAGGTAGTCACCCGGGCCTTCTTCATCGTCAGCGGCCTGCGGTGTAAGGCTCGGCACAACCTTATCAATCGCCTCATACAGTGTTGCAGATTCGCTCGAAGGGCCTGAAATGATCAGAGGCGTACGTGCCTCATCAATTAAGATAGAATCTACTTCATCCACTACGGCATAACTAAGTGGGCGCTGTACACGCTCCTCTTTACTAAACGCCATATTGTCACGAAGGTAATCAAAACCAAATTCGTTGTTGGTGCCATAAGTGATGTCTGATGCGTAAGCTTTCTGACGTGCATCTTGGTCTAGCCCACTGACAATCACGCCAGTGCTCAGACCAAGAAAGCCATATAACTTTGACATCCACTCAGCGTCACGACTTGCAAGGTAGTCATTGACAGTAATAACGTGAACGCCTTTGCCCGGCAGCGCATTAAGGTACGCCGTTAGCGTTGCGACTAATGTTTTACCTTCACCCGTACGCATCTCGGCAATGCGACCATTGTTTAGGACCATTCCGCCAATCAGCTGAACGTCATAATGGCGCATTCCCATGACGCGTTTCCCCGCTTCGCGAACTGTGGCAAATGCCTCAGGAATTAGCGCGTCAAGTGACTCACCATTTTCTAATCGCTGGCGAAACTCAACCGTCTTGTCTTTTAAATCCTGATCACTCAATTGACCATAGCTATCTTCGAGTGCATTAACTTGATCCACAACCTTTGAGTAGCTTTTAACCACTCGGTCATTTCGGCTACCGAAGAGTTTCTTAGCGATCGATCCAATCATGATTTTATCTTCTCCCCGGGTCATACCGGTATTATTTGTTCCCGCATCTGTACGGTTAAAAGATAGTTGGCAAAGTGTGCACAAGTACCTTAAATGAATAAGCTTAAATTGGAAATATTGGGGTAATCGCAAAGAATGCAAGTAGGCCTTTGTTTACCAGCAAGGTACAAAGGATACGCCAATATAAATTAATGAGTCGATTATAGTATATATCGACATATAAATTCACGCTTAACACCATGACTAAATAGTATTGTTAGCGCTTTAGGGAGGATTAAACTATTTACTTCGGCCTAAGAAAACCAAAGGATCAATATTCTTTTTATTTTTTATAATTTCTAAATGCAAATGAGGCCCTGTTGAACGTCCACTGGTACCAAGACGCGCAATCTTTTCACCGGAAGTAATTGCTTGGCCTTTTTTCACCAAGGAAGCCTCAAGGTGTGCATAACGACTGATCACTCCGCCTGCATGCTTTATCTCTATGACTCTGCCATAGCCACCTTTGCGACCGGTAAATAGGACGACCCCTTTAGCCACGCTGAAGATGGCAGAACCCCGCGGACCTGCCAGATCAATCCCGCTATGCTTTCTGCGCCGGCCAGTAAACGGATCTTTGCGCACGCCAAAGGTTGATGAGATATAGCCCACAGCAACAGGCCATTGTAGCGATTTCTCAGACTCACCTAATATTCTGGATTTTAAAATCAACTGCATGCGCTCCAGTTGATTACTCTGTTCAATAAAACTCTTTCGTAGAGCTTTAACATCATTAAGCACTGATGACGGGGAAACCGATGGATAACGCTGAAAGATATTGCGCCCACCTAACCCTCCTCGGGCGGGTGGTTTATCAAAATCGAATGTATTTTTGTCTAACTTAGCTAAGCTAACCATTCGTTTAGCAAACGCTTTAAGTCGCTGACTCTCGCCTTCTAAATTTGCAACTTCACGCTGCAGCCGGTCAACGTCGGTTGAATTGTCTGCACCACTGACTGCATAGTCGTTAACTGGCGCGCGCTCATTCTCAATCACGGCCGAAACACCCAGTATCATCATAACAATTAAGGTTAGAGGTGCAAGAAACTGACCACCAAACGATACATCTATCGCTCGCAGTTCGACGCGTTTACCTATGCGCAGCTGCAGACTCACTTTATCATTCTCATTGGCATGAAATTTCTCTCAAATCAGTTACACTGAGAATCATGAAAGAAGTTAATCAACTACCAAATGCCTACCTACACGAAAGCGTCAAGATTATAGACAGACTGTCAAAACGGGTGTGCGCCTACCTACAGATAGATTCTGTGAAGCACAGCATGCACGTGCTGCAACGAAGGCAAGAAATCGTTATTATCGTAGAAGAGCCAATTTTAGCCAACCAATTGAAATATCAACAAAAAGCAATTTTAATGGACTTAAACCAAGCATTGCTGTGTGAGTTCAAAACCATCAAGATAAAACTATCGCCACCAAGGATGCGCAAGATAGCAATCCAAAGAATCAATCGGCCATTACCCGTCGAAATTACTCAACTGCTTGATTCAGTGCGCAGCGATTTGGAAAGCAGCTAGCCCAACTAACGCTAAGCGTACCCAAGTTCTCCAGCGTAACTCGCCGTCGACTCTTCCATAGCATCCATCGTAGTTAACTCCCAAGCATCTGGCTGAGCTAGCAATTCATGGAGAAGTAAATTATTGATTGCATGGCCAGATTTGTGACCGTGATAGGCGCCGATTATGCTATGCCCTAACGTGTAAAGATCGCCGATTGCATCAAGCATTTTATGCTTTACGAACTCATCTTTATATCTCAGGCCGTCTTTATTGAGGACTCGATATTCATCAAGCACCACTGCATTACCCAAACTACCGCCAAGGCCTAAGTTTTTCGAACGTAGCATTTCCACGTCACGCATGAAGCCAAACGTGCGTGCTCGACTAATTTCACGACTGTAAGAGGATTTGGAAAGGTTTAAAGAGAAAGTTTGTTGCGTCGTTTTTACCGCTGGATGGTCAAAGTCGATTTCAAAAGAAACCTTAAAACCCTCAAATGGCCGAAGCTCAGCCCACCCCGCCTTATTCTCAAAACGTATAGGTTTCTTAATTTTTACAAATTGCTTTGCCGCCCGCTGCGTTTCAATACCGGCTGACTGAATTAGATAAATAAAGGGCGCGGCGCTGCCGTCCATGATGGGGATTTCAGAAGCCGTTAGATCGATGTAAACATTGTCGATACCTAGCCCAGCAAATGCAGACATCAGGTGCTCTATTGTCGAGACCTTTACGCCATCTTGAACTAAGGTCGTACTCAAAATTGTCTCGCCAACCGCCTCAGGCTTGCTAACAATTTCAACGGGATCTTGAAGATCTATACGACGATAAACAATGCCTGTATTAGGTGCAGCAGGTCGTAAAGTTAATCCAACTTTCTGCCCAGAGTGCAGTCCGATACCTACCGTGTTAACAGTGCGTTGTAGCGTTCTTTGTGCCAGCATTTTTTACCCCTGTAATCGAGCCTTTATTATTATTTGGTAGCCGATAAGTGCTTTAGTATCTATATTTGAGCGCCATCATCCTATAAAGCCAATGATTTGTCTATGAATGGGCTACTTTCGGTCTAGGCACTTGAACATACCGCCCCGCATCAAAATCACTAATCTGACGAATCACACCCTCTCCTGACAGCCCTATTTCTTCAAGTTGACTTTCTCGTTCAGCATGCTCGACGTAGCGGTCCGGAATACCAAGGTGCAACACGGCTACCTTAAATCCTTCGCGGGCCAGTAACTCTGACACCCCACTGCCGGCTCCACCCTGAACTGCATTATCTTCTAGCGTTACGATCAGCTCGTGATTTTCAGCAGCATTTACAATAGCCGCCATATCCAATGGCTTAACAAAACGCATGTTAATCAGCGTTGCATCCAACTTGTCAGCCGCATGCGTTGCCGAGGCTAACAACGAACCAAATAACAAAATAACGATACGGCTACCGCTGCGAAGCCGATTAGATTCACCAACAGGCAAAGCGACCATCTCAGTTGAAGGCTCAATACCGACACCTTTCCCTCTTGGATAGCGAACGGCGGTAGGCCCATCTTGTAGATAAGCCGTGTACAGCATCTGCCTGCACTCATCCTCATCTGCAGGGGCCATAACGATCATATTTGGAATACACCGTAAATACGATAAATCATAATTCCCCGCGTGAGTCGGCCCATCTGCGCCAACCAAACCTGCTCGGTCTATCGCAAACACAACAGGCAAATTTTGAATAGCCACATCGTGAATGAGCTGATCATAGGCACGCTGTAAAAACGTAGAGTAAATTGCAACAATCGGCTTTATCCCGTCACAAGCCATACCTGCCGCAAGCGTGACAGCATGCTGTTCTGCAATGGCAACATCGAAATATCGATCTGGATATGTTTCAGAAAACTCGACCAACCCTGAGCCTTCGCGCATAGCCGGCGTAATAGCTACTACGCGCTCATCGGCAGCGGCAATATCACAAAGCCAGCGGCCAAAAACTTGGGTGTAAGTGGGCGTGGACACGTTACTACTTTTGACAATGCCCTGCTCAAGGTTAAAAGCCGACACGCCATGATAGCCACAAGGATCAATCTCAGCAGGCTCGTAGCCTTTGCCTTTTTTGGTGACGACATGTACAAAACGTGGCTCATCGATGTCTCGAATATTCTCAAACATCCGCACTAATTCGAGCACATCATGGCCGTCGACGGGCCCATAGTAAACAAAACCCATCTCTTCAAACATAGTCCCTGGCATCAACATACCTTTGGTATGCTCCTCTGCCCGCCTAGCTAATTTTTTGACACTTGGCGTGCCCGACAGTATCTTTTTACCTTGCTCACGAATGCTGGAATAAAATTGCCCTGATAATAACCGCGCTAGGTACTTACTCAAGCCACCGACGTTCGGCGAGATAGACATGTCATTATCATTGAGAACCACCAGCATACTAGCATCAAGATCGCCTGCATGATTTAGCGCCTCATAAGCCATTCCGGCAGTCAGTGCCCCATCACCAATCACCGCAATTGCTTGGCGATCGATTCCCTGCTGCTTAGCGGCAAGTGCCATGCCCAATGCCGCACTGATTGAGGTACTTGAATGACCCACGCCAAACGTATCGTATTCGCTTTCCGCGCGCTTTGGAAATCCAGAAAGACCCGCTTGGCGACGAATATTTTTTAACGCATCCTTTCTGCCCGTTAAGACTTTATGTGGATAGGCCTGATGACCCACGTCCCAGACTAAACGGTCATCTGGTGTATTAAACACATAGTGCAGTGCAACTGTTAGCTCCACCGTGCCTAGGCCCGCCGAAAAGTGACCGCCTGACGCTGACACCGATTGTAAAATAAATTGGCGCAGCTCGTCACACAGCTCAGGGAGTTGCTCTTTATCAAGTTCCCGCAGCTTTTCAGGCGACATCATTTCTTCTAACATAGACATTTACTTATCACGTTTTACAATATATTGAGCAATATTATGAAGAAGCGCTGCATTTTCCCCAAATTCCCCTAGCGCAGAAACCGCCTCTTGATGCAAAGCCTGTAATTTCTGCTTCGCACCTGACATGCCTAACAAAGCGGGATACGTTGGTTTATTCGCAGCCACATCTGCCCCCTGCTGCTTACCTAGCGTTTTGGTGTCACTTTCGACGTCCAGAATATCATCCTGAACCTGAAAAGCCAGCCCTACCGCTTCTGCGTAGCGCACCAATGCATCGCGCTGCGCGTCAGTGGTACTATCATCACAATAGGTTGGCATAACAACACAGGCTTTGATTAATGCACCGGTCTTGTGCGTATGCATCAGCGCTAGCTGCGCCTCAGTTAGGCGTTTACCGACAGCAGCCAGATCAATCGCTTGGCCGCCCACCATGCCCTGTGAACCCGCAGCGACGGACAACAAGCGTACCAACTTTAGTTGATTACTCGCCAAGACATCGACCATTGGCTCACTGATAATTTCAAAAGCAAGCGCTTGCAAAGCATCTCCAGACAAAATCGCCGTCGCCTCATCATAAGCTTTGTGCGCAGTCGGGATGCCTCGACGTAAATCATCATCATCCATCGCTGGCAGGTCATCATGAACGAGTGAGTAGGCATGAATACACTCTATCGCTGCACCGATACGGTCAAGTGTCGCAAGAGAAGTACCTAATGCCTGACCGGTAGCATATACCAAGCCTGGCCTTATCCGCTTACCGCCAGCTAACGTGGAATATCGCATCGCCTCGTGCAAACGCGAAGTCGACAGCTCGTCTTTCGGCAGAACTTCCTCTAAAACTCGCTCAATGCGTACCCGATAACTGTCAGGCAATGTCAGGCTAGTCATCGCTTAAGAAATCTTCCTCGCCATCTTCTGTCAATAATGTGACGCGTTTTTCTGCTGAGGCTAATAACTGCTGGCACTCACGACTGAGCTTTACCCCTTCTTCGAAAGACTGCAGTGCATCTTCAAGGCTCATCTCGCCTTTCTCCATACGCACAATCGTCGCTTCAAGCTCAGCGACTTTAGTCTCAAAATTAATTTTACTTGGTTTCTTACTCATGAAAATGATATTGATCTTTCAGACATTGAAATGCAAGTAGTTAGTTGATTCGGTGGACACCTATTTAGCACGGCTCAAACCACTTTACGCCGACGGTTCGTTCAAAAGAATCAATGTCACTAAGGCACAAAAAAGCCGCAAATGAATGCGGCTCCTTTGCGTGTCATCAGCGCTTAAGCAGCGATTTCTGTTTTAAGCTTTTTAATAGCGCTGCTCTCAAGCTGGCGAATTCGTTCGGCAGAAACGCCGTACTTATCCGCTAGATCCTGTAGCGTCGCTTTTTTATCTGACAACCAACGACTAGCAAGGATATCTTTGCTTCGATCGTCAAGTTCTGCCAAAGCACCGTTAAACTGTGCCTGCGTATGATCTTCCCAATCTTGTGCTTCGAGCAAATCTGCAGGGTCTTGATTCTCTGACGGCAGCAAGTACTGACTCGGCGCGTAAGCCCTATCGTCATCTTCTTGCCCTGGCGCAAGATCAAACGCGATATCGATGCCGCTCATGCGCTTTTCCATCTCCATCACGTCTTTAGTACTAACGCCCAAATCTGTTGCGATCGCATCTGCTTCTGCAACATTTAACCATCCCAAACGCTTCTTACTGCTGCGTAAATTGAAAAACAATTTGCGCTGGGCCTTGGTCGTGGCCACTTTCACCACTTTCCAGTTACGCAAAATGAACTCGTGCATTTCTGCCCTAATCCAATGCACTGCAAATGAGACGAGGCGGACGTTAACCGTCGGGTCAAAACGCTTTACCGCTTTCATTAAACCAATATTGCCTTCCTGAATTAAATCAGCTAAAGGCAAACCATAGCCGCTGTAACCGCGTGCGACTTTTATAACGAACCGCAGGTTATGCATGACTAAAATACGTGCAGCATCAAGGTCTTCCTTTTCCACTAAACGAGTTGCATAAGCTCTCTCGTCTTCCACGCTTAGCACCGGCACTTCGTGTACCGACTGGACATAGCTTTCCAGACTGCCTGCGCTAACAGATAATGCTGTACTACTTAATGCCAGTGACTTACTCATATTCTTTCTCCAAATTTCTAACGTTTTTAGCACTCACATACTAAGAGTGCTAATTTTCGAATGAGTTCCAAACAATGTCAAGTAAATGACAATATTTTAAGCTAAATGGTCTCCTGATGGAACATTTCAAACACATTCTTAGCAGCCTTCACAGTATCCTCTATATCCTGCTCGGTATGAGCAGATGACACGAAGCCTGCTTCAAATGCCGAAGGAGCTAAATTAACGCCCCGTGCTAACATTTCATGAAAGAACGCGTTAAAACGACTCACGTTGCAAGCGACTACTTGCTGATAGCTCGTAATATGTGCATCTTCACTAAAGAACAATCCAAACATAGCGCCCACTTGATTGCTCGTAAATGGGATATTATATTCATTAGCCGCAGCCTGAATGCCTTTTAACATACGTTCCGTTTTAGCATCTAGATCTTCATAGAAACCGTCACGGCTAATTATCTCCAGCGTCTTCAAACCGGCCGTCATTGCGATCGGATTACCTGACAATGTGCCTGCTTGATAAACAGGACCCGTCGGCGCTAATTGCTGCATGACATCAGCACGACCACCAAACGCACCCACCGGCATACCACCGCCAATAATCTTTCCCAAAGTTGTTAAATCGGGCTTTACGTTGTAGTACGCCTGAGCACCGCCGCGCGCCACACGAAAACCTGTCATAACTTCGTCAAAAATCAGTAACGCACCTGATTCATTACAGACCTCTTTTAACGTCTCGAGAAAGCCTGGCACGGGTGGCACACAGTTCATATTGCCAGAGACTGGTTCAACGATGATGCAGGCGATGCTGTCGCCTCGCGCTTTGAAAAGCGCTCTGACCTGATCTGCATCGTTATAGTCCAGCGTAAGCGTGTGCTTAGCCAGATCGGCGGGTACACCAGGGGAGTTTGGCAAACCAAAGGTTAAAGCGCCAGAGCCTGCTTTAACAAGCAATGAGTCACCGTGGCCATGATAGCCGCCTTCAAACTTAACGATATCATCTCTGCCTGTAAAGCCACGTGCAAGGCGAATCGCAGACATGGTGGCCTCTGTCCCTGAGTTGACCATCCTGACCATTTCGATGGAAGGCATAATCTCCTTCACACGCTCAGCCATAGAAACCTCAATCTCAGTCGGCGCGCCGTAACTTAGCCCGCGACCTACCGCTTCTCTGACAGCGTCTAATATTTCAGGGTTAGCATGACCTGCAATCATCGGCCCCCACGAGCCGATATAATCGATATAACGCTTGTCGTCTGCATCATAAAGATAGGCAAGCTCAGCGCGCTTAATAAATAACGGTGTGCCCCCGACCCCTTTAAAGGCTCGCACTGGCGAATTAACACCCCCTGGAATCACTTTTTGAGCGCGGGAGAATAAATCTTCTGAATGACTCACATTAACCTCTTGCTTATTAGCAATATTTAAGTTTCTTTGCCGGATGGGCTACTGAAGTTGTCGTTCAATTTCTGTATAAACTGATCAACGTCATTTCGAATGGCTGATAGTTTAGCACTAATGCGCTTGCTCCAACCAACGGGCTTTTCACGGAGCACACTAGTCCAAGGCCTTGTGCCTTTGACAAAGGCTGCTGATAGATTGCCGTAGCTCGTCTCCTCATCTAATGATGCGGCAATCGCCTTTGAGGCCCAGCGACGAATCATAAAATGCAAAAACAAACATAAAACCACAAAGCTGACGATGACTGCCAAACCAAAACCACTACCTAACAAACTGACCGGATCGCCCAACCATTGCTGCAAGAGCCCAAATGTCCATAGTAGAGCGCCAACGCACGCTACGAACCCACCAATCACAAACAAGTCCAGCAGCAAGACCCGCTTGCGCCATTGAGCCCTTGCTAAAGTTAGACGAGGCACCGCTTGCTGCTCGATCTGATTGGATAGCGACTCGATATTGCCAATTAATCGATAAATGCGCTCAACATTGATCTCCTCCATGCGACTGGTAATGGCCGCATAGTCAGTATCTCGCTTGGCCAAATATCGCGCCCATACCCCTTGATCGGCAACGGGCTCCGCAATGTCTTTATTGAATAAAATATAAAACCGTCCTGCACTTAACCCTGCCTGCACTAAGGCTTTCTGCCAAGCAGCCACCACCGACTCAAGATTATCTTCCTTAGCAGAGGTATCAATCTGATTTAGAATAAACAAAAATTTGCTACTGTCATTTCGCCGCTGCGCGCCTTTTACCAAGTGCTCCAACGTGTCCTGCATGGCACCAGGCTCAGGGTGACGACCATCAAACATCACTAAAACAAGATCCGATAAATCAATAATGTGGTCGGTTAGCTTCAGCGTGGATTTACGCTGTTCATCCGCATCAAAGCCTGGTGAATCGATTAGGATTTTACCGCGCAGAGGCTCACTAGGAACTACTTTCATCTGCAAGTAGTTGTCGATCTTTGCACCCTCACCTGAAGCAACGGACTCTATTTCATCGCTAATTTGATAAAATGGGAATCTTGGATCACTGTCTAACGCAATACCGGGCAGTGTTCTACTTTTATTGTCAGAGCTATAAGAGATAACGGTAAACCGATCATCAACCGCTTGATTGCCCGTCTCTTGTAGCTTCAATCCTAAATAAGAGTTTATGAAGCTTGATTTACCTGCAGAAAACGTTCCCAACACTGAAATAAGCGGCCACCAAGAAATTTGGGTAGCGTAGGACTCTCCTGCTTTTAACAGACCCATTTTCTGTGCAATAAGATCTAGATTCTTATATTTTTCAACCACTTCAACTAATACTGGATTCTCATCCACCAAGTGCTGCTGCAAACTTTCCAGACGCATTCGCATCCTTTGCGTTGGTGTCATTGTATTTTATCCTGTCGTTAACACTATAAATTAACTCATAAAAAAACCGGGCCCCGCTTTTCAGCAAGGCCCGGCTTAGTTTCTTTCTATTATTGTGCGTCTAACAGCTGTCTGATACCAGATGCACGCTCAGGAAAAAACAAGCCAATGAATCCAACCATGTTAGAAACACGCTCGCCATTACCCTGCTCAATCATGGGCTGCGCGATATCAGCGTAAAGCTCTGCAGCCTTCTTAGGGTAACCCTGACGCCAAAAAACATTACCAAGCTCGCCTTTGTGCTCAATCACAGTAGGTTCACGAGTGATAAGCTCGGCATACAAGCTCGCCGCTTTATCAAGACCATTATCCCAATAAGCTTCTCTGGCCATCATTAATAAGTCATCGCTAGACTTACCTGACAGATCATCTGTCTCAGGTAGCGCCGCCACAACTGTTGAGGCACTAGTATCACTAGCCGCCATCGTTTCAGCTTCCTGAACTTCAGCTTCCGTAGCGTCTGCAACTTGTACCGCACTCTCTACCTCAGCCGTTGCTTCTGTCACCGCTACATCGGTGCTTACTACCGCTGTATCGACAACAGCTTGAACCTTAGAAGCCGCCACTGCAGGCGCAGTGGCAACCGCAGGTTCTATCGTGGCAACATCAGCCACAACTTCAACAGGGGCTGCCTCAATCACCGCAACCTCTTGTTCAGTTTTATTGCCACCACCAAAGATTAAGCTTAACAAAATCGCTAAAATCCCTAATCCCCATACTGTCAGCACTACTTTATTGGTTGCTAACCAACGAATCATTTCCATCAAAACTCTCCTATTCTTTTCCCCGAGACCAGTTTAAAGCAACCCTTACTTTACTGGCTCTACAACATTACCGGTCTTTTCAGCATCGGTAGAATGGTCATGGTTCTGGTCATGCTGCATCATTTGCATTGATGAACCATCACCCGTGATGTGAGTACCTGCATTCAAGCCGTACGAATAAGCTGGCACAGGTACAATAATTACGCGCTGCACCTTAGTCGTCTTACCATTAGCATCAGTCTGAGCCGCTGAATTTTGTTTCAACATCATTTGACTGAAGTAATTCATCATCATTTGCTGTTGCTGCATCATCGCTTGGCGATGCTTTAGCTCCATTTGACGCAGCTGCTCTTGGTGCGCCAAATTTTGATCAACGTTCGATACAACTGCCGCAGACTTAGTTTCCTCAACGACTACTGACTCAGGCGTTGGTACCTCATCCACTACCTTCGTTGTTTCTGTCGCCTCAACCTCTGCTGCATCAGCAATTTCAGTTGTTTCAACTTTTGCCGCCTCAGCGACTTCGGTCGTTTCAACTTCTGCTGCCTCAGCAGTTTCTGTTGTTTCAACTTTTGCCGCCTCAACAACTTCTGCTGTTTCAGATTTTGCTGCCTCAGCAACTTCTGTCGCTTCAACTTTTGCCGCTTCAACAACTTCTGCTGTTTCAGCTTTTGCCGCCTCAGCAACTTCTGTCGCTTCAACTTTTGCCGCTTCAACGACTTCTGCTGTTTCAGCTTTTGCCGCTTCGGCAACTTCTGTCGCTTCAACTTTTGCCGCTTCAACGACTTCCGTCGTTTCAGCTTTTGCCGCCTCAGCAACTTCTGCTGTTTCAACAACCTCTGTTGTTTCAACTTCAGCTGCCTCGACAACTTCTGTTGTTTCAACTTCAGCTACCTCTACAACCTCTTCCCCTTTTTCTTGGAAAGGCCCAGGAGGCGGAGGCGGTAAGTCGCCTGCTTCCGCGGTGGCAGTCTGCTCGGCTATCGCCGTAGTAACTTGCTCAGTTGTCTCAGAAACTTCTGTTTCGGCCATTTCCGTAGTAGCAACTTCAGAGACTTCCGTTTCAGCCATTTCCGTAGTGGCGGCTTCAGAAACCTCTGTTTCAGCAGTTTCCGTCGCAGCCATAGTGGCTGCAGCGACGGCCGCCGTAGCGCCTGCTGCAACAGCGGCTGTAGAGTTAGCAGAAGCGGCCTCTGTAGTAACCACTACTTCTTCAGTTTCAACTGAAGGCACTTCAGGCGTCATTTCGACTACGGTTTCAACCGTCTCTGAAACGGCTGACTGTACTGTTTCAACAGCATCAGTGGCACCTTCTGTTGTTGTATCAACGACAGCTACCGCCGTTGACTCAACCTCAGTTACAACCTGAGAAGCTGTATCAGTCACAGCAGCTGCTGCACCTGTAGCTGCAGAGCTAACAGCAGCACCTGTGGCGGCAAGTTGAGCATTAGAGCCCACGTCACTATCATTATCTGTGAGCAAGATTGCCCCTGAGGCCAGAACAGTTGCAGCAGCAACTGACAAGACACCTTTCTGCATTGATTTCATAGCGTTTCCTTCATGCTAAAAGTTAAATTTAGTCTCAATCGTGAGCGTCACACGACCTGAAAATTTCTATTATTCTATGATGACTCTGAGGAAACCAAAGGGCTTGATAGTCCTACATACGCAAAAGCTTACAAGTGATTTGCTAAGCTTTCGCCACCAAAATTCTTATAACTTAGTCGCTCGTACATTACCATTTGGTTCATCTGAATTATTTCTGTCGCCATTATAGACAAAACTACTGCCCGTTGTCGCCTTCGATACTTGAATATTTTTCGCAAGCCAAAAGAATATCTAAGCGTTAATCGGCAAAAAAATAGTTACAGACATCAACTTCAGTAATAAATAGGCAACACACGGCGAATTTTTCCCCAGCGCTCAGTCAAGAGTATCACTTCGATACCTAACGGTAGATCAGACTTTGTCCAAGCCTCAAGGTTCTCACCCTCTGTTGAAAAAAACGAAACCTTGGCTTCCGTAATTTTATTCATTAGCGTCATCGTCAGCGGCTCTGCATCGCTGTGATCGACAAGATTCCAACTCAAGCGTTTAAGCTGCTCTTCTTCGATAATATATCGAATCCTCTGGAGGCTACTTCGACTTGCATCCGTCGGGTTAGAGTTTCCCGCACGCGTAAATTCCAACAAGGTCCCCCCACCACCGTCAGCGGTAAGGGCTTGCTGTAACGCTGAGTAACCGTCATTTCGAGGTCGCAGATTAAGTTGACGCAGGTCCTTTTCGATAAACAAAAAAGTTCGCTGAAGTCGTTTGAGCGCCGTTTCGTTCTCAAAAGAGCTCTGATCATTAAGCATAACGGCAGAGATTCCCGCATAGGCAACCACCGTCATCAATGAAAAAATCGCCATCGCTACCAGCAGCTCAATCAAAGTAAAGCCTTTATGTAATCGCTGCACCCTCATAGCTTTGCGATGAATCCGGTAATGGACGCGGCAAAGTCATCATCCTCAGCATCTTCTAAGCGCACATCAATAGTGACCTTTAAAACGTAGTCATCAGGTGTCGCTTCCGCTTTTTGCTGCCAAATCCAAGTTCGCATCATCATTTCCTCTTTGCCACTTTCAGCACTCACCGGAAACTGGCGCCTCAATTTAAGCGTAGCCAGCTGATTCAAACCAACCCACTGCGCAGCGGTCCTATCGGCCAATGCCGATCCATTCGTGGCAGCACCTATCGTTACTTTTGCAGCCGTACCTAACGCCGTTGCGACAATCAAAAGTGCGATCAACACTTCAATGAGTGTAAAGCCCGTGCGCCTTATTCGCCCCTTTATTTGACTATTGCTCATTAAACATTTCCTGTTGTGATTCACCCAACGGGTCAAACTCTATACTAAGATAATGCTGCTCTGATAATGCCAACTCGTATTTAAAAGGACTCATCTCGCCACTAGAATAAAACAAAATCACTGGTTTAAGTGACTCAGGGTCCTCAGCAATGTCGGGTATGAGTTCGGTGTCTTCAATCAGAACGCGCTGCTTTAAAAACGTCTCAACCAACTGCTGCTGTAACGGTTCTTCTTCGAGTACTTGCCAACCTGATTTCACTCGCTGAACAAATTTGTAGCTCGCCTCATCAATCACTAAACCCAAATCTTGGGATTGTAGTATCGCTTGCGTCTGAGCGTATACGACTCTGGTTTGAAAGCGATCCATCTCATTTTGCAATTGCTCAGACCGATCACCGGGTAAATAAGGAACGACAAAAGCGGTCAAGATAGCCATCATTGCAATGACTACCATCACCTCAAGTAGCGTAAAACCCTGATTTTTCTTACGACGCAAGTTCAAAGTGCTCAGCACAGCAACATTACTTTAGTTGCCAGCTGCCAATATCATCGTCGCTTTTTCGCCCATCAGGCCCAAATGAAAAGATATCAAAGTCTTCACGGGTACCCGGATTAAGATATTGATAGGGATTCCCCCAAGGATCAACAGGGACCTTATCCAACTGTTTCTTCCAACGGTTGCTAGGCTCCGGCGAGCCGCTAGGCTTGCTTACGAGTGCTTCTAAACCTTGCTCAGTACTTGGCAGATTGAAATTATCTAGTTTGTAGAACCCAAGCGTACTTTTTATATTTTTAATTTCGATTCTAGCGGCGTCTTCTTGTACACCTGAGAACTTATCGATAATGTTTGGCGCAACAATTGCACCGATAATAGCAATAATTGTTACTACAACAATTATCTCTAACAATGTGAAACCCTTTTGCGAAGAAAGGCTACGTATATTTCTTGTTCGCATACTTCTGAAACCTGTTATTGTTTGATGACTTATTAACTAATTTTGCCACAGTTGCCATACTTAACCAAACAAATGAATTTGAAACTACTAATATCGGTACTAGCGGTCTCCTTGCTAAGTTTCATCTTACAGTTCTGGCAACCACAGTTTATATACACAAGGGAGAACGTTGCCAACGGAGAAGTGTGGCGAATTTTTTCTTCTCAACTCGTTCATACCAACTGGCCACACTATTTTCTTAATATAAGTAGCGTTTGGTTGTTTGCATTCTTATTTTATACAACTATAAACTTTAAAACATTTACCATAAGTTTATTTTTATTAACACTAGGCGTTGGCGTCTGCATTCACCTCTGGGAACCTCGCATATTTTGGTACGCAGGGTTATCTGGCGCAATCTACGGCCTCTATCTTATTGGCGCATACTCTGCACTCAAAAGCGCTGATTACTTCCTTGGGGTTAGCGCGGCGGTACTTATCATTGGCAAGGTTTGCTTCGACCAGTGGTTTGGACCCGTTCAAGACAACTCAGCTTTAATTGAGGCCCGCGTTGTCACAGAAGCACACGTTTATGGTATCTACGCTGCACTGACCTTAATCGGTTCTGATGCAATCGTAAGCTACATCAGAACAAAACGAACAACCCAGCAATAGCCGTCGCGTTAAGCTGAGCGGCTCTCCCGCGCTAATGCACGATGACCGATATCATCACGGTAATAAACGCCATCCCAGCTGATCTTTTTGGTCAGCTCATAGGCTTTGTGCTGGGCAATTGTCACGGTTTCACCTAAACCGACAGCACATAAAACCCTGCCCCCAGCGGTTAACACCTGCGTGCCTTCTATTGAGGTGCCTGCATGAAACACTTTTGCATCGTCAGCTGAATGTATCGGCAGCCCTTGAATAGGGTGGCCTTTATCATAGTGCTCAGGATAGCCCCCAGCGGCCAAAACCACCCCCAAAGCGGCTCTTGAATCCCACTCAATTTCCATCTTTTTAAGATTGCCATCAATGGCTTTTTCAAGCAGCTCAGCCAAATCAGAGTGTAAACGCATCATTATCGGCTGCGTTTCAGGATCGCCAAAACGTACGTTAAATTCCAATACCTTAATTTCACCAGCAGGGGAAACCATTACGCCAGCGTACAAAAAGCCCGTAAACGGATTACCCTCGTCAGCCATCCCTTTAACAGTAGGGTCAATTACCTGCGACATGATCAAGTCATGAATAGCAGGTGTCACAACCGGTGCAGGGGAATAAGCGCCCATTCCACCCGTATTTGGTCCAAGGTCACCATTGTCTCTTGCTTTATGATCTTGAGAGCTCGCCATAGGTAGGCTAGTAATACCGTCAGCAATAACAATGAAACTGGCCTCTTCTCCTTCAAGAAACTCCTCAATAACCACTCGGTGCCCCGCATCACCAAACGCGTTGCCAGCCAACATATCTCTAACCGCAACGATAGCTTCCTGCTCGGTCTGCGCAATAATCACACCCTTACCCGCCGCTAAACCGTCTGCTTTAACAACAATTGGCGCACCCACAGACTTGATGTAGCTTATTGCCTCATCAATCTCAGTAAAATTCCCATACGCGGCGGTTGGTATCTTATGCCTTGCAAGGAAGTCTTTGGCAAATGCCTTTGAGCCTTCTAGTTGCGCGGCTGATTGAGTCGGCCCGAAACAGCGAAGCCCTGAGTCCGCAAAGCGGTCAACGATTCCCGCCACGAGCGGCACCTCAGGACCTACTACCGTTAGACCTATTTCATTGGTTTTGGCAAATTTTAGTAGCTCATCAAGGTCATCAGCAGCGATTGCAACGTTTTCTATACCGATTTCTAACGCGGTGCCTGCATTTCCCGGTGCAACAAATACTTCAGTGACGCCTGATGACTGAGCTATTTTCCAAGCCAACGCATGCTCACGCCCACCACTACCTATCAATAAAACCTTCATCAGATAACAACCTTAAATAAACGCGATAGTTTAACCTCATCTGAATGATTTTTCACAAGCCTTAGTGAAATAGTCCATCTCAATGCTCAGACAATCAGTTTCTTATTCACCTCAATTCAATAGCTGGTACAATTATTTTTTTGATTCTATGTGACGACAGAACTATGCAAGTAACGTTAGCTAATCCCCGTGGCTTTTGCGCAGGCGTCGACCGCGCTATTGATATTGTTGACCGCGCCATAGAATTACTCGGTGCCCCCATTTACGTACGCCATGAGGTGGTCCACAATAAATTTGTTGTGGATAATTTACGTAAAAAAGGCGCCGTGTTTGTTCAGGAGCTGGACGAAGTGCCAGATGACAATACGGTCATTTTCTCAGCTCACGGGGTGTCAAAAAAAGTGCAGGATGAAGCTAAACGTCGAGGCCTTAAGGTTTTTGACGCTACCTGCCCGCTAGTTACCAAAGTTCACATGGAGGTTGTTCGTTATAGCCGCGAGGGACGAGAAACAATCCTGATAGGTCATCCAAGTCACCCTGAAGTCGAGGGCACCATGGGCCAATATGACACAAGTCACGGTGGATCTATCCATCGCGTTGATTCTGAACAAGAGGTTGAAGCGCTGGAAATTAAGAACCCAGAGAAAATTGGTTTTGTTACACAAACCACGCTCTCGGTCGATGACACCAATACCGTTATAGAAGCGCTTAAATCCAGATTCCCGAATATAGAATCACCCAAGAAAGGCGATATTTGTTATGCCACTCAAAATAGACAAGACGCCCTCAAAAAACTAGTCGACCAATGCGACTTGGTCTTAGTGGTAGGGTCTCCAAATAGCTCGAATTCTAATCGCTTACGTGAAATTGCTGAGAAAAAAGGCGTTCCTGCTTATCTCATCGATGGTGCTGAAGATATCCAAGAGGAGTGGTTAATTGATAAAAAGAACATCGGCTTAACCGCAGGGGCCTCTGCACCTGAAGTTTTAGTTCAGGAGGTCACTAGCCGCCTTAATGAAATGGGTGCGACAATCATGCCAGACACCCAAGGCATTGTTGAAACCGTCTCGTTTATTCTGCCTAAAGAACTGCGTCAGATTAACAATCAATAATCTTCCAGCTTCACGCGACCAGTCCTGGCGATATTAATTTTTTTCTTTGTATTGCTAGCGTCAGCGCCAATATTAAATCCAACGGGGCTCACCGGGCGGCCAGAAAAACGGTAGGTGAAAGAATCTTGAGACGTCATCGCCGTTGCAGTGATGGAGATATTGCCTAATGGTTGCTGAACTCTCAAAAGAAGGTCGGCGTCATTATTTCCATCCCCGTCTAAATCACAGGTCGTCGTGCCTAGCCCAAGCGCGCCATCATCACCACAGTCAGTAAAGATAATCCAACCCGCGGCGTAGTCGTTCAAACTATTATTGCATATTTCGCCGTCATCACTTGTGCAGATGCTCACTGAAATGCTGCGTTTTGCAGCCTCACTGCGCGCATACATCAAAGCACTTAAAAAATTATTAGAGGCTGATGAGATACGATTACTCTCAATCATTTTAGTAAAGCTTGGGATGGCGATACTTGCCAAAATAGAAGCAATACTGATTGTAATAAGCGCTTCAATTAAGGTGAAACCCACGCTGCGGCGCTTTAATGTCGTTTTCATTATTATTTGTATCCATTAATACCTATTGCAAGACTAGCAAAATCCTGCACAAAATTGGTTTAAAATAGATAACTGGTATGCATTGCAATAGCCCTACTGTCGCCAAAATACAGGCGTTAAAACCACCAGCAATGTAAATATTTCCAAGCGCCCTAGCAACATAGATAAGCAAAGCACCCATTTTGCAAAATCATTGATCGATGAATAGTTCTTAGCAACCGCATCAAGGCCTGGCCCCAAATTATTAAGTGTCGCGGCAACCGCTGAAAATGCCGTGACCTGATTAACCCCACTGGCCATCAATAGCAGCATAAACAAAACAAACACCCCAATGTACACAGAGAAAAACCCCCACACAGCCTGCATCACGTTATCGGGAACTGGCTTGCGATTAAGTTTGACGGAAATTCTTGCGCTAGGGTGAATTAATCGGAGGATCTCTCTCATGCCTTGTTTTAGCAATAGAAGCACTCGAACCACTTTCATCCCCCCAGCGGTTGAACCCGCACACCCTCCCATAAAGCTTGAAAATATTAGCATCGCGGGGACAAATACCGGCCAGTACGAATAGTCTGCACTGCTGTAGCCGGTGGTGGTGATCATCGAAACCACCTGAAATAACGAGACGTAAACGGTTTCACCCAACGTGCTAAATTGATGACTAAGGTAAAGATACAGTGTGCAAAGCGTAGTGACTAAAAGCACGCAGTAGATGAAAAACCTGAACTCAGAATCCTGAAAATAAAGCCTAGGATTTTTTTTGCGCCACACTAAAAAATGCAAACTAAAATTAGCACTAGAGAGCAGCATGAAAATAATTGCGACACACTCTATTGCATTGTTTTTAAAGTATCCAATACTCTCATCGTGCGTAGAGAACCCACCAATCGCAACTGTCGAAAAACTATGCCCTACCGCATCGAACCAGTTCATCCCTGCCAACTTATAGGCGATGGCGCAAACCACGGTAAACCCAAAATAAATCAGCCAAAGTAGCTTTGCCGTCTCTTTAATTCGTGGCGTTAATTTCGAATCTTTTATCGGCCCGGGCGTTTCAGCGCGATAAAGCTGGCTGCCACCCACTCCCAATATAGGTAAAATGGCAACGGCCAATACAATGATGCCCATCCCCCCTAACCACTGCAGTTGCTGCCGGTAAAACAAAATAGAGTAAGGCAGACCGTCCAACTTCGTGATCACCGTCGCGCCAGTGGTGGTCAACGCTGAAATTGACTCAAACACAGCATCGGTCACGCTCAGCGGCAGCTGTGAAGATAAAATGAGTGGCAATGCGCCCGATAGCCCCAGCACACCCCAAAAGAGAATAACCACTAAAAAGCCATCTCTAAGCCGTAGCTCACTGCTGTAAGCGCGCACTGGAAACCAAATCGCCGCACCGCCGATCAAGAGCATAAAAAATGACTTGAGAAATGGCATCAAATCAAGATCATCGTATAACCAACCGACAATCATTGGAAATAACTGCGTGAAGCTAAATAGCATCAGCAATAAACCAAGAATTCTCTGAATGACCGAATATTGCATAGATCAGATATAGACCATACCGACTTGAAACATTTTCTCTATCGCAGGAATATAACGCTTATCTGAAAGAAATAAGATGACATGATCATTTTCTTCTATCACCACGTTACTGCTGGGTATGACAACCTCTTTTCCTTTAACAACCGCACACACCGTTGAGCCTGGTGGAAGCTTTAATTTTTTGAGCGACCGCCCAACGACTCTGGAGGTTTTTTCATCGCCATGCGCCACCACTTCTAACACTTCCGCAGCCCCTTTACGCAGCGAGTGAACCGACACAATATCCCCTTGGCGCACGTGCGCTAATAACCCACTCAAGGTGATTTGCTGGGGAGAAATTGCCATATCGATGATGCCACTCTCAATCAGGTCAACATAGCTTGGTCGATTGACCAGCGCCATGACTTTTCTGGCACCTAAGCGCTTAGCTAACATGGCGGATAGAATATTCGCCTCATCATCATTAGTTAACGCACAAAAAACATCCATATTTCCAATGTCTTCTTCTTGCAAGAGATGCTCATCAGCAGCGTCTCCCTCTAGCACTAACGTTTTATCTAACTGCTCAGCTAAAACCCCTGCAACCTTTGAATTTTTCTCAATGATCTTAACTTGATATCGCTCGGTTTCAATCATGCTCGCTAGCGTGCTACCCACGTTTCCACCGCCAGCAATCATAATGCGCCGATAAGGCTTTTCCACAATACTGAGTTCACTCATCACTACGCGAATGTGTTGAGCACTGGCAATGACAAACACCTCATCATCCGCTTCAATCACCGTATCGCCATTGGGCAAAATGGCCTTGCCGTTTCGAAAGATCGCCACAACTCGCGCATCAACATCAGGCATATGGCTGGCAAAATCACGTATCTGATGATCAATGAGCTTGCCTCCAAACTGCGCCTTGAGCGCCACTAACTGCACACGACCTTCTGCAAAACTTAACACTTGCAGAGCACCTGGGTTGGCGATCAGTCGGTACACTTGCTCTGTGATCAAACGCTCAGGACTGATCAACACATCAACGGGAATTGCCTCTTTTGAAAACAGCTCTTGATGATTAAGGTAACTCACCGCCCTGACGCGTGCGATTTTAGTTGGCGTGCGAAATAGCTGATAAGCCACCTGACAGGCGATCATATTGACCTCATCGCTTGAGGTCACAGCGATTAGCATATCCGCATTCATCACATTAGCATTTTCAAGCACATCAGGATGAGACGCATTACCTTGAAATGTGTCGATATCTAATTTTTCGCGAAGATGCCTTAAGCGCTCCGGGTCATTGTCAATAATAACAACGTCATTATCTTCCGTTGCCAAGCTTGTGGCCAACGAGCTACCGACTTGACCTGCACCAATAATGACAATATTCATCGTCTATTTATTGAACTGTTTTGGGTCGATATTAAGTGAGCGCATTTTTCTGTATAAGTGTGTTCGCTCCATCTGCACTCTTTCAGCTAACTGACTGACATTACCGCCACACTGCTCAAGCTGATAACTTAGGTAGTCATGCTCAAACTGTTCCCGGGCTTGACGCAGTGGCATTTCAAACAAACTCACTGGCAGTTGCTCAACACCTTGACTAAAGATAGGAATGCTTCGCCCCAACATTTCTTCTACTTCTTCTTGGGTGATTTCAGTATCTGTTCCCAATATCAACAAGCGCTGGACTAAATTTCGAAGCTCACGAATATTCCCTAACCAACGGTAATTACGCAAATAGTTTTGTGAGGCAACCGAAAAGTGTCGATAAGGCAGGCCATCTAAAGCAATTAAGCGGTCCACATAAAAATTAAGCAGCTCTGGCACATCTTCAGGATGCTCACGCAGCGGGGGAATGACCAATGGCACCACGTTTAGTCGAAAGAAAAGCTCATCTGAAAAGCGGCCAGCGTCAACATCATCGCGTAGATCACTTTGCGCTGAAACGATGAGCTCACTGCGTAAATCAATCTTAGTGCTGCCACCCACTCGGGTGTAGTTACTGTCGCGCAGCGCTAACAGCAGTCGTTGCTGCAACCCGGCATCGAGGGCTGCGATATCACAAAGGTAGAGTGTACCGCCTTGCGCCTCATCAAGTAGCCCCGTGGTAATCTGACCATTGGCCTCTTTACCAAACAACATTTCCTGAAATACAGCGGGAGGGTGCGCCGATACAATGGCTTTTACAAACGAGCCATTAACGCGTTCGCTTTTGTTGTGAATGTAGCGTGCAAATACCTCTTTGCCAGAGCCAGACTCACCATACAAAATAACCACCGCATCGGCATGTTTTGCAATTCTCTCTGACTGAGTTCTCAGTTCACGCAGCGCCAAGCTAGAGCCTATCGGCTCTGCAGGGGCTAACACTTGCTTTTTAAGGCCTCGGTTTTCCTGTTCTAACTGACTAGAACGAACCCCGTGCTCAACAGAAAGCAGCAATTTAGCCATCGAAAGTGGCTTTTCAATAAAATCGTAAGCACCTAGACGCGTCGCCTCAACAGCGGTCTCTATCGTGCCGTGGCCAGACATCATGATCACAGGGCAACTCAGCAAACCACTCTCATACCAACTTTTTAACAAAGAGATGCCATCCTCACCGGGCATCCAGATATCTAATAAAATAAGCTGCGGGCGACTCACCCGAACTTGCTCTCTAGCCTGCTCGGCGTTTTCAGCAACCACCACTTGATAGCCTTCGTCCTCAAGGATTTCTGCGACTAACTGGCGAATATCCGGCTCATCATCGACGACTAATATTCGGTACTTCTCTGCAACTTTAAGCGACATCTTTAACCTCTGCGGGTTGAATGTTTATTTGTTCGACACCGGCCTCTGCCGGGAAGTAAATACTGATGGTTGCGCCCTGCTGCGGATTATTTATAGCAACAACTCTCGCTGAATGCTCCTCTACAATCTTCTTAACAATGGACAAACCTAACCCCGAGCCTTTTTTCTTAGTGCTGACATAAGGGTCAAATAAATTTGGCAAAATATCAGCTGGAATACCAGGCCCTGTATCTGACACACTCAACACAACTTCTTGGTGATCAAATCGTGCGTTGTCGAGTCGTATCGTTAAACTAACTTCACGTAAGGTATGGTCTGCACCAAACGCCTCAAAAGCGTTCTTAATAAGATTCACAATCAACTGCCTAATACGCCCCGAATCAAGGTGTAATAAAGGCACTACTTCGGCCTGTACCGTCACGTTGATTTCCTGATCATTGACACTGAACAACTCAACAATCTCACTCGTTAAACTCGGTAAATCAACCGGCTGGAGCCTCAATGCAGGCGCTCTGGCATAGTCACTAAAGGCATCAACCATTGATTTTAAATTATCCACCTGATTCATGATAGTGCGGCTCATGCGCTGCAACAAATCTGCGGACTCTTCACTTAACTCAGGCAGCAGGCGGTGCTGCAAGCGCTCTGCTGACAAACGTATCGGCGTCAGGGGGTTTTTTATTTCATGAGCCAGCCGCCTTGCCACCTCACTCCAAGCCGCTTCGTGCTCAGCTTGTACCACCTCAGTAATGTCTTCAAACACCAACACATGGCCTTTTGACCCGTCAATTAACTGAGGCAGTGCAGACCCGCGGCAAACCAGCATGCGCTTGCCAGTGGCTAGCAGCAGGCTAATTTCACATTGCCATTCTTTTTTATTATCGACCAAGTTAGGCTGAATCATTTGAAGCAAAGGCTGCAATGCTTCATGCTCAGCACCCACTTTTGAAAGGCTTTGTTCAATAAATGCCGACAGCGGTGCCTGCAGAACATGCTCAGCGGCGTCATTGACACGGCGGATCACCTGCTTGTCATCAATAGTGATAACGCCAGAGGTGAGATGATCCAGCACCGCATTTAAATAATCATGCTGACGCTGAACTTGCTGCTGGCTTTCTTCACTCTCTTGCCTGGCGTCTGACAATCTTGCGGTCATGGTATTAAATGATCGCGCTAATAAGCTAAAGTCATCTTTATCTGAAACGGGCAATTTCTTTTCAAGGTTTCCTGACGCAACGGCCAAGGTGCCGTCTAATAGTTTACGTACAGGGTTTGTCAAACGCTTAGAATAGACAAATGCCGCCCAAACTGAAAACAAAATAGAAAGCGCCATGATTAAAAACAAAGTGAAGCGAAAGCTTTGTTTAATCAAATCACGCTGAAATTTAATTTTTTGATATTCATTTTGCGCCGCCTCAACGTTACTGGACAGCTTAATTTCCTTATCTGAAAAGGGAAATAATGCGGTTAAAATCAAAGTGTCGCTCGACACATTTGGCTTCAACGTAATTGCCACTCTAGAATAAATAACTGCATTCGCCCCAACGATTTCCATTCGGCTCATCACCCCGCGTGAGGCTAGGCTGCGCATAATTTCGTTGGCAGGAAAATGCGGAATGATAGTACCTACATCGGCATTATCACCACTGTAAACCAACACACGTTTATTCTTGCCTAGTAAGACCATCTCATAGGCACCCAGCGAGCGCATTCTACTTTCTATCTTATCAGCATAGTCCAGCGGGTCGGTGGCGGTTAGCTCTAAAGCCACCTTTTCTATATCATATAAATGCTGCCGCGCCCTTACATCTAATGAATTACGGGCAAGCTCTAATGAATCTTCCAGCGCACTTTCTATTTTCACATTGAACCAGCTATCAATCCTATCACCTAAGAAATTCATAGAAAAATAGGTAACGATTAGCACGGGAAGGATGGTCAAAATCGAAAAGGCCAACATCAAGCGCAAAGTAAACCGAGAGCCTGCCTGCTGAGTGCGCAGACGCGTAATCGCCTGATACAGATTAAACAATATCAAGAAGCTCAATGTCAGCAAAATCGCTATATTGACCGGCGCAAGCCAAGTAATTAGGCTGCCAGCTGATTCAGGGTCACGCGTTGACAGGTTAAGAATTGACAGTGAAATGGTGAGTAATATCGCCGTTAAAACAACGGGCATTACTTGAAATGCCAGTGTCCTTACGGTAATGGCCACTGAATGACCTCGCTACTCATGCTGTATTGGCTGCTAAAGATCGACTGTATTTTCAAAGGCAGCCGCAAGGTTGCCGGCGACACTACCGACGATAAGTAAATAGAGTAACCACCCTCGTGAATAGACTCTGGAAGAGCTGGCAACCGATGATTAACAACACTGCCCATTTTTCGCAGCGCCCTTGTCAAGGTGCGATAGTTCCAGTTTTCGTTCGTGTCGTTACGCGTTAATAGAAAATGACGGCTTAAGGCATGATACTTCAACTCATAATCCAGTGTGCTCAAGCTTTCTGCTTGGTTCCACCACCAGTTACTTGGCTTCACCAGCACCATGCGCGTGCTTGAGTTTAGTATCACGCCATTTAATAAGGCTTGCTCTAAATAGGGCGAGAGCTGGTAGTCAATTTGCGCACTCACTAAGTACACATTATTTGCAGCATCGATTTTGTGCAGTGCACTGCGTTTGAAATGAACGCCTTCTTTCGCCCAGACGGCGGCGCACCAAATGAGCATTAGTGCAGCGACGCTGTAGCCCAACGTCCAGCGGGCGTATTTATTCCTATTGACTGTATTCATTAAATTATTTTTCTAAGATAGCGTAATAAAAACCATCCATAGCATCGATACCGGGCAACACTTGGCGGCCGTAGGGTTGGCTTAATCCCCACACCGCATCAATGGGCAAGTGCTTTGCATCCGGGTTATTCTTTAAAAACTCAGTCACGATCGCCACATTTTCAGCCGGCAATATGGAACAGGTCGCATAAAGCAATCTTCCACCGGGTCGTAACATGCCCCAGAGATTGTTTAAAAGACGTATCTGCTGCTCGTGTAGCTGCTCTATATCATCTTCTCTGCGTAACACTTTAATATCGGGATGGCGGCGAATGACGCCTGTTGCCGAACAAGGCGCGTCTAACAAAATCCGATCAAATCCGCCATTTGACCATTCGCCAGAGCCACCTGCGTCACCTAACACAATATTTGCATCTAAACCTAAACGCTCTAGATTTTCACCAATCCTCAATAAACGCAACTCAGAATTATCAATGGCAACCATTTCTAAACCGTCTGTGCGCTCTAATAGATGCCCTGTTTTACCACCCGGCGCCGCGCAAGCGTCTAACACTCGCATGCCAGGCTGACAGTCTAACAAATTGGCAGAAAGCTGAGCCGCCGCATCTTGCACCGAGACTAAACCTTCGTTAAAGCCTGGTAACTCAAACACGCTGGTGGGCTTGTCTAAGATAAGCGCTGATTCAACTAGGTTATGCGGCTTAGCCTCAATCTCCTCCTCTGCCAGCTGCTGCAAATAGTCTTCACGACTGAGCTTTGAAAGATTCAACCGCAGTGTCATCGGCGCACGGTGGTTGGAATTTTCAAGTACCGTCTGCCACTGCTCCGGCCACGCTTTTTTAATTAAGCGGATCAGCCAGACGGGAAAAGCATAGCGTGCCGATTCGATCGTCTCGGCGTGTTGCAATAAGGCATCTTTACGCCGTAAGAAAGTGCGCAGTACGCCGTTCACAAACTTAACAGCCCATCCCTTCTTTAAGCCTTTTACAGCGGCAACTGTCTCATTGACCGCGGCATATTCAGGGGTGTTTTGATAAATCACCTGATATAAACCGACTCTTAGTAAGCATTCGATATCCTTATCTTTGGCTTTTAAAGACTTGCTCAGTAGCTGATCCAAAATCGCGGTTAAGCGTTCGTGCCAGCGCAAACTCCCAAAACATAAGTCTTTGACTAATGGATCAATATTATCATCGCCATCAACCAATAGTTGACTCAATGAGGTACCGCCATAAATGACACGTTCTAAAATTAGCGCAGCGGTCGCTCTAGGGTTTTTCTGACTCATGAAGGAAATTGCTCTGACAATAGACTACGACCATTTAAAAAATCACGCACAGCCAAGGGCTTACCCCCTGGCACCTGAAGCTTGCTGATGTTAATAACCCCCTCACCCGTAGCAATTTCTATACCCTGCTTAGACTCAGCGATGACTGTGCCAGGCGCTGCAGACACTGTCTTTTCATTGACCAACTCAGACATATAAAAGCGCAGAGGCTTACCATTTTTTTGGGTATATGCTATCGGCCACGGGTTAAAGGCTCGTATCAGCCTGTCAATCTCTTGTGCTGGTGACTGCCAATCAATCTCTGCATCGGCCTTACTAAACTTCGCTGCATAGGTGCTTTTTGAATCATCCTGCTTTTCAGGTGTTAACTCATCGCCTCTAAGCTTAGACAACACCTCTAGAAGCGCCACGGCCCCGTCACTTGCCAACGCATCGTGCACAGTTGCTGTGGTATCGACAGATGAAATTGAATAGGCCGTCTTGTGTAGCATGTCGCCGGTGTCTAAGCCTGCGGCCATTTGCATGATGGTCACACCCGTTTGTGCGTCACCTGCCAAAATTGCTCGCTGTATTGGCGCAGCACCTCGCCACCTAGGCAATAGTGAGCCATGGATATTCAAACAACCAAACGTAGGCATAGCTAAGATATTCTGCGGAAGAATAATCCCGTAAGCGGCCACGACCATTACATCAGCCTCGTAACGGGCTAACTGCTGACAGACAGCTTGGTCGCGAAAATTCTCGGGCTGTTCAACACAAATTCCTGAGCTAACAGCCAGCTGCTTAACAGGACTTTCCTGTAATTTACGGCCTCGGCCTGCCGGTCTATCAGGTTGCGTATAAACAGCGACAACATCGTGCTGCGACTCAATTAACGACGTTAAGGCCGGAACAGCAAATTCAGGTGTACCGGCATAGATAACCCTAAGGGCATCACTCATATAGCACCTTGTTTAGCCATTTTTTCAAGCTTCTTTTTGACGCGCTGCTGCTTCAAAGGCGATAGGTAGTCCACAAAGAGTTTACCTTGCAAATGATCCATTTCATGTTGAATGCAAACGGCCAATAAACCTTCAGCCTCCAGTTCAAAAGGCTTACCATCGTGCCCGAGCGCCGTCACGGTGACCGTGTCCGCCCGCTCAACTTCTGCGTAATATTCCGGAACCGACAAGCACCCCTCTTCTGAAATGCTTTTTCCGGCCTTTGCGGTAATTTTAGGGTTCACCAAATAAAGCGGTGCATTTTTTTCCTCAGAGATATCGATCACAACAATTTGCTGATGAATATCCACCTGAGTTGCAGCGAGACCAATGCCCGGTGCGTCGTACATCGTTTCTAACATATCGTCCATAATTTCACGGACGCTATCGTCAACGGATTCAACCACTTTTGCTTTGGTTCGTAAGCGCTTATCTGGGAAACTTAATACTTTTAATACTGCCATTTAATAATTTACCGTAAGTCTGAAATTCATGCATGCTTCGTAAGCCCTAAGATACTATAGCTCAAACAAAATAACGAATAAGAACGAGAGGGCAAACCATGTCTTTCACTATTTCACGACAGATTTTCACCTCTGTTATCGTGTTAAGCAGCATTTTACTCGGGGGCTGCGACAAAGACACTATTAAAAACAATATTTCGTCACCAATTAGTCCAGCGGTCAAAAATTCACATGACCGATTTGACGATTACTATGGCTTGCCATCACGTGGGCCAGGGCTAAATAACAATCAACCCAAAGTAAAACGTACCGTGACACGTACAAAGGGCATCTTAAAAGGGAAAGCACCCCTGCGCTACAAGGTCAAAAAAGGCGACACCCTTTGGGGGATCGCTAATAAATTTCTTAATGACCCTTGGTTCTGGCCTGAGGTTTGGGATAAAAACCAGAAAATCACGAACCCTCACCTTATTTTCCCAGGTGACGTGCTTTATATCTATCAAGGCAAGCGCCAGACACGCGGGCTTGATCAGGTCACTATAAAAGATCGCATGATTCCGCAAATTCGCGTGGAGCGTACTGACGGGACAGGTCAGCCTATCTCGACAATTGCGCCATTCTTATCGTGGCCGCGCGTACTCGATGATGCGACTATAAAGAATGCACCTTACATCGTTGATGGTCAGGACTTTAGCCTGCTGCTGGAAACTGGACGCAATATCTATATCAAGAATTTCCGTGGACAACGATTGGAGCGCTACGCCGTTTTCAGTGTTGGAAAAGAAATGATTGACCCTGACTCTGGCCAAGTATTGGGGCGTGAGGTGAGCTATGGCTCGCAAGCTCAAATTGAAAGGCCAGGACCAGTAACCACGGCAAAACTGCTGAACATGAAACGTGAAGTTAAGGTCGGCGACAGGTTATTGAACATTGAGAACCATGAACACGAACTCAAAGCGCCTATTCAAATCCCTAGGCACAAAGTGCGCGGCACAGTCATGGCATTGTATGACGCCAGCATGATTAGCGGCACGGGCATGATTATTACAATCAACAAAGGGAAGCGCGATGGCTACAAACCGGGCTATGTGCTTGGAGTATATCAACCTAGCCGTGAAGTACTTGACCCTTACGCGACTAAAGAAAAAGGCTACCTGACAGATAAGGATAAGGTGTTCATTCCGCCTGAACGCGCGGCAACTGCGGTCGTTTATAGCGTATCTGAGCGCTTCAGCTATGCCTTGATCACAAAATCTGACCATGCGGTTCGAAATGGGTATAAGATTGGCAACCCTTGATAGAGCGGGCTATTTTTTGTGACTGATACTAAATCCCTACAGGCTTGGATCTCGCTCTGGCGAGTTCCAGGTGTCGGCTGTCGATCAGTTCACAAATTGTTGAGCCTCTTAGGAGACCCTGAAAGTATTTTGCAAGCAAGTCAGGCAACCTTGCAAAAATCGGGGATCAGCAGCAAACAGATACAGGCTATTCTTGCCCAAACGCTAGACTCTGCAAAGCCCGACATGCTGTGGCTAGAGCAAGACAACAATCATCTCGTTACCTTGAATGATCCTCTGTATCCGGTAATGCTTCGCGAAATTAGTGATGCACCTCCTCTACTTTATGTGCATGGCAATGTGGCGTTATTAAATGACCCTCAAATCGCCATCGTTGGTAGCCGAACCCCAACACCTGGTGGCAGCAATAACGCATTTGAATTTGCTAGACACTTTGCATCGACGGGCCTGTGCGTCACCAGTGGCCTTGCGCTGGGTATTGATGGTGAAGCGCATAAGGGAGCACTCGCTGATGACGGTATCACCATTGCAGTAACGGCCACAGGACTTGATCGGGTCTATCCTGCAAAAAACAAAGCATTAGCTCATCAAATTGCCATACGGGGGGCATTGATTAGCGAAAACCCTATCGGGACCTCACCGCGTGCACAAAATTTCCCGCGCCGTAATAGAATCATTAGCGGTCTCTCTATTGGTACCTTGGTTATTGAAGCCGCGCAGCGTAGCGGATCATTAATCACGGCTGATTATGCTAATGAGCAAGGACGTATGGTCTTTGCCATACCCGGCTCAATCCATAATCCATTAGCACGCGGCTGTCACAAACTGATTCGCCAAGGTGCCAAACTCGTTGAAACAGCCAATGACGTCATGGAAGATCTTGCTTCACAAATTGACTTATCGGCACTTAACACTGAAGGCCAAACCGCCCAATCGACAAGCCCAGATAATCAGCCTGAAATCGAGCGAAATGATGAAAACGACCGACTACTGGAAGCAATGGGCTATGATCCTGTATCAATCGACCATTTAGTCATACAAACGGGATTGACCCCTGCAGCGCTTTCATCCATGCTTTTAGTCATGGAATTGCAGGGCTTAATTGCATCCAATGGACGGGGTAACTACACACGCATTCGTGAGTAGCCTTGTTTCATAGTGTCTAGTTAACCGCCCTTGCAAAGATAATGGACGGAAAAACAGGAAACTATGAACACTAAAGAAAATACACTGGATGTGCTTTTTTATTTGTTTGAAAACTATTCTGACGTCGACGATGTCACTCAAAACAAAGACGCCCTTCATCATTACTTAAAAGATGCAGGCTTTCCCAACAACGACATTAGCAAAGCATTCAACTGGCTGGAAAGCTTAGCGGATGAAGCTGAGGTCTATATAACCGAGCCTAGCTCACGCGGCATTAGAGTATTTTCTAAATATGAATCCCGCTGGCTCAACTTTGAGTGTCAGAGTTACCTGATGTTTTTGGAGCAATCTAAAGTGCTAACGCATGAAATGCGTGAACGGGCGATTGATCGGATCTTAGAGCTTAAAGATAAAGCGTTTGATATTGACAAGCTCAAGTGGGTGGTTTTGATGCTATTGTTAAATCAACCTGACTCTGAAGCTTCTTACATATGGATGGACTGCGTTGCCATGGGTAACGAACCGCTAAGTTATCATTAAATTCAATGAACTTTAGGCATGGATGCCTTGCGTTTCTAATCTAAGAATCTCTGAACATTCCCACACGTCGCGCTTTACTAAGCTTCTGAAATCAGTGTATGGTTGCCACAAATTTATAATCAAGACTGATAGAATATGAGCGAAAATCTCGTCATTGTCGAATCGCCGGCAAAAGCAAAGACCATCGAAAAATATTTAGGTAAAGGGTTCGAAGTACTTGCCTCGTATGGTCACGTACGTGATTTGATACCAAAATCCGGTGCCATTGATACTGACGATCAGTTCAATATGCACTATCAGCTGATTGATCGTAATAAAAAACACGTTGACCGCATTGTCAAATCGTTGAAAAAAGCCAAAACTCTGCACCTTGCCACTGACCCGGATAGAGAAGGGGAAGCTATTTCATGGCACTTGCACGAATACCTTAAAGAAAAAGACCTACTTAAAGGTAAAGACGTTACGCGTGTCGTTTTTTACGAAATAACTAAAAAAGCCGTACAAGAAGCAGTAGCTAACCCCCGCCAACTCGCTATGCCCATGATCGACGCACAGCAAGCAAGACGTGCACTTGACTACTTAGTAGGATTCAACCTGTCCCCCCTACTTTGGAAGAAAATTAAACCTAGCCTGTCAGCGGGTCGCGTTCAAAGCCCCGCGCTGCGCATGATTGTTGAGCGCGAAGAAGAGATTGAAGCATTTATCCCGCAAGAATACTGGACCTTAGATGCATCGGTTGAGAAAGATGAAAAACCGTTTATTGCTCGCCTGCACACATTAGAAGGTAAGAACCTCAAGCAGTTTGATCTAAACAACTCAGAGCTTGCATTGGGCGCTAGAAAAAAGGTGACTGACGACTCAGGCCTCAGTGTCAACGGTGAAGGTGAAACTACCTCTCCAGGCAAACTTACCGTCACGCGTTTGGAGAAAAAGCAGCGCAAGCGCCATCCATCAGCTCCTTTTACAACATCGACGCTACAGCAAGAGGCCGCTAGAAAATTAAGATTCACCACTCGTCGCACTATGAGTGTTGCACAGCAACTCTATGAAGGGATTGACCTAGGCGACGGCGCTGAGGGCCTGATCACTTACATGAGAACGGATTCGGTGTCGCTAGGCAATGACGCCATTGCTGAGGTTCGAGGCCTTATTGATCAACGCTATGGTCAGCAAGCGGTTAATCCTGATGTGCGTGAATTTAAAACAAAGTCAAAAAATGCACAAGAAGCTCACGAAGCCATCCGCCCGACCTCTGTTACGAACATTCCGGATAACATAAAACAGCACCTCACTGATGAGCAATACAAACTGTATGACCTGATCTGGAAACGCACCGTTGCCAGCCAAATGATTCATGCAACCATGGACACGGTGTCCGCTGACTTGTCTTGTAGTGAAGGGAATTTCTTCCGTGCTAGCGGCTCGGTGGTGCGTGATCCAGGTTTTATGTCGGTATATCAAGAAGGTATTGATGCTGACAGCGATTCGAGTAAAGAGAACGACGACAAAAAAGATAAAATTCTTCCTATTATGGAAGAAGGCGACACCATCGAATTAATGGCCGTTTCTGCTGACCAGCATTTCACAGAGCCACCCCCTCGTTTCTCTGAGGCTAGCCTAGTAAAAACACTTGAAGAGTATGACATAGGTCGACCGTCAACCTACGCCAGTATTATTTCAACCCTGCAATCTCGTGAATACGTAGAGCTTGAAACACGCCGCTTTTATCCAACGGACATAGGGCGGATCGTCAACCGTTTTCTAACAGAGCACTTTACACAGTACGTTGACTACAACTTTACTGCCAATCTTGAAAATGAATTAGATGAGATCTCGCGAGGCGAAAAGGCTTGGATACCTGTTCTTGAAGCGTTTTGGAAGCCTTTTCATGAGCTAGTTGAAGATAAAGATAAATCTGTCACGCGTGAAGAGGTCATGCAGGCACGAGTGATCGGCACCGACGAAAAAACGGGAAAGCCTGTTTCGGTTCGCATGGGACGCTTTGGCCCATTTGTGCAAATAGGTCACCGTGATGATGAGGAAAAACCTCAATTTGCCAGCTTGCGCCCTGGGCAAAAGATGGACAGCGTGACTTTTGAAGATGCACTAGAGCTGTTCAAACTTCCGCGTGCACTGGGCGAAACTGAAGAAGGCGAAGCCATTAGCACTAATTTTGGGCGCTTCGGCCCTTATGTTAAGTACGGCAGTAAATTTGTCTCTTTGCCAAAAGACAACAATGACCCGTATACCGTTACTCTTGAGCAGGCTTTAGAGCTGATTGCCGCTAAAAAACAAGCTGACGCTGAAAAGCTGATTCAGGACTATCCTGATGAAGGTATACAAGTGCTCAACGGTCGTTGGGGGCCTTACGTAACAGACAAAAATAAGAACGCTCGAGTACCCAAAGATGTCGATGCTAAAACGCTGACACTGGAAGACTGCGTGCGTATGCTGGCCGAAGCACCGGAGCGTAAAGGTCGCGGCAAGAAAGCAGCGCCTAAAAAAGCAGAAAAAACAACTAAAACTGCCGCTAAGAAAAAGCCCGCCGCTAAAAAACCTGCGGCTAAGAAAGCACCTGTAAAGAAAGCACCTGCTAAAAAAGCGGCCACAAAAAAGGCGCCTGCAAAGAAAAAGCCTGCGGCTAAGAAACCGGCCGCCAAGAAAAAGGCTGAGACTAAAGATGAGACGGGCACTAAGGGCGATTAAGTTAAATGTTGGTAAGTCCTGACATCGAAGCGGTTTGTCAAGCGGTGCGTTTAGGTGGGGTCATTGCTTACCCCACTGAAGCCGTTTTTGGGCTTGGCTGCGACCCTAACAATGCCAGTGGTACAGCGTTACTGTTACAGATTAAACAGCGCTCCTTCGAAAAGGGCTTGATCTTAATTGCAGCAGATTTTGAGCAATTGCGCCCCTTTCTTGCTGCCGATATTACGCCGACCGCCCAACAAATGACCCCTGCCCCAGTGACGTGGATATTTCCAGCCCACCCAGACGTCTCACCCCTCTTAACAGGCGGCAGAAACACGCTAGCAGTCAGGGTCAGTAGGCACCCACAGGTGCAGTCGTTGTGCTCACAGCTACAACATCCGTTAACGTCTACTAGTGCCAACCTTAGCGGCTTAGAGCCTTGCAAAAGCACACAACAAGTCATTGATCAATTCATACATCATCATCCTGCGCTCGCTGCAGTATTAGATGGCCCAACCGGTGGACAGCTTAATCCCACTGAAATCCGTGATTCAATTAGCGGAAAAATCCTTCGTCACAGTTAAATTATATGGCCTTACTACGCTTACAAAATGTCCAACTCAGTTTTGGTGGGCCTGCCCTGCTGGATAATACAAATCTTAGCATCGAACCCTCCGAGCGAATTTGCCTAATCGGCCGTAACGGAGCGGGAAAATCTAGCCTACTCAAAGTCATCAACGGAAAAATAAAGCCAGACTCTGGGGAAATCACCAAGCAACACGGCGTGGTCATCACCCAGTTGGAGCAGGAAGTTCCACAAGACCTCTCCGGCAGTGTTTACAGCGTCGTGGCCGGCGGGTTAGCCGCCACCGGTGAGCTACTGCAGCAGTTTAACGCGCTCAGCATGCAAGTTGATGGCCAAGATGAGGCTTGGATGGCGAAGCTTGAATCAGTACAGCAAAAACTAGAAGCGTGCGACGGTTGGAAATTTAGCCAAAATATTGACAGCATTATCTCACTGCTAACACTGGATGCAGACGCCGATTTTTCTCAATTATCAGGCGGCGTTAAACGCCGAGTGTTATTGGCTCGAGCGCTCGTGCAAGACCCGGATATTTTGCTGCTAGATGAGCCAACTAACCATTTGGACATCAGCGTTATTCAGTGGTTGGAAGAATTTCTCCTTAACTACAAAGCCACATTAATATTTATTACGCATGATCGTAGTTTTTTGCGAAGGCTGGCAACGCGTATTGTCGAAATCGATCGTGGCAACGCCACCAGCTGGCCTGGCGATTACGACAACTTTCTGCGTCGAAAACAAGAGCAACTTGAAGCTGAAAGCGCAGAAAACGCACGCTTTGAAAAGAAACTCGCCCAAGAAGAGGTATGGATACGTCAAGGCATTAAAGCCCGTCGTACCCGTAACGAGGGACGTGTAAGAGCCCTTAAAGCCCTACGCGTTGAGCATGCAGCGATTCGCAAATTGCAAGGCAATGCCAAGCTGCAAATGGATAGCGGCGAAAAATCTGGTAAAAAGGTCGTTGAAGCAGAAAATATCAGTTACCGCATCGACGGGAAAAACTTGGTCGATAACTTTTCTATACTTGTTCAACGAGGCGACAGAATTGGCTTAGTGGGCCCTAACGGTGTGGGTAAAACAACATTGCTAAGGCTATTGCTAGGACGATTGGAGCCCACCTCAGGTAAAGCTGAGCTAGGTACCAGTTTACAAGTTGCTTATTTTGATCAGTTAAGAGATCAGCTTGATGAAAATAAATCAGTAAAAGACAACTTAGATCGGGGCGCTGACAACATCACCATAAACGGTAACACGAAGCACGTTATCAGCTACTTACAGGATTTTTTGTTTACGCCACAGCGTGCCAACTCGCCGGTGAATTCACTATCGGGTGGTGAGCGCAATCGACTTATGCTGGCGAAGCTCTTTATTAAACCCGCTAACGTTTTAGTATTGGATGAGCCAACAAACGACTTAGATGTTGAAACGCTAGAGCTTCTAGAAGACCTTTTATTAAATTATGCAGGCACCGTTATTATCGTTAGCCACGATAGAACCTTTATTAACAATCTAGTGAGTAGTTGCTTAGTTTTTGAGGGTAATGGTGTTATTCGAGAATATGTTGGAAGCTATGACGAATGCATGCAACAGCAGCAAGAGCGCGCACTTAATGAGGCGGCTAAAACTAAGCAGTCCTCTCAAAACACTGAAAAGAAAAGTCATACACAAAGCCAAGCAAGCAAAAGCACCGGAAAAAAGCTTAGCTTCAAACTCCAGCACGAGCTAGACAACCTGCCAAAAGAAATAGAAAGCCTTGAGCAGAAAATAGAAGCCACAGAGACTGAAATGGCATCAGCGGCATTCTTTAAGCAAGACCATGCTACCGCGCAAAAAATAACGGACAATTATCAAGCGATCCAAACGGAACTTGAAGAAAAGTACGCTCGCTGGGAAACCCTAATGGATGAGTCGACATGAACATTGCAGATTATCGCCGAGAATACACCCAAAGTGGGTTAAGCAAAAAGGACTTAGCCTCGGACCCACTTGAGCAATTTGAACAGTGGTTCAAGCAAGCGCTTGATTCTAACTACCCCGATGCAAACGCCATGTCATTATCGACAGTGTCAGCAGACGGTAAACCCAGTGCGCGTACGGTGCTTCTTAAGGGTTTAGATGCCGAAGGGTTTACGTTCTTTACTAATTACGACAGCGCAAAAGGCCGTGACATCGCTGGCAACAATCAAGTCGCTTTGCTTTTCCCTTGGCTACAGTTTGAGCGTCAGGTACGCATCTGTGGCACCGTGACAAAAATTAGCCCTGCAGCTTCCGCTGAGTATTTTCATTCCCGACCGCTTGGCAGCCAATTAGGCGCTTGGGCATCAGATCAGAGCAGTCAAATCGACTCTAGACAGTTGCTTATCGACCAGCTAAACGAGGTCACTGAACGTTTTAAAAATACACCACCGACGACGCCCGCACACTGGGGCGGGTATAAAGTGATTCCTCAGAGCATTGAATTTTGGCAAGGCCGAGAAAGCCGCCTGCACGACCGATTTGTCTATCAACGAGTCGATGCTCAGTGGCAACTAAGCCGCCTGCAGCCTTAAAAAATGACAGACATAAAAAAGCCCGACACTCACTAAAGTCTCGGGCTTTTTATTGTTTTATGTTCTCAGAAAGTTAAGTGCTTTACTCCCTTCAAACTAAAACCTATCGCTTACTGCAGGCCTTTAACCAACACCATGCTTTTGAGCACATTTAAGGCTTCAAATAGCTGGAAGTCAGTCTCTACCAGGTTTTTCTCTTTCTCTTTTTCTGCCGCTTTTGCATCTTCATCTTTGGTCTCTTCCTTAGTTGCCTCTTTGGCAATATCTTGTGCCGACTTACTTTTCCCTTCGCCTTCAGGGTTAGAAAGGTGGCCCGTTAGATCTACTTCAGATAAAGGCTGATACTCTTCTTCGGTGTCTTTCTTGCCATTAGTGAGCTTGAGCGGCTCAACAATAATGTCAGGCTCAATACCTGTCGCTTGAATAGAGCGCCCTAATGGAGTGAAATATCTCGCTGTCGTGATTTTTACCGCAGTGCTACGATCAATCGGCAGTACCGTTTGCACAGATCCCTTACCAAAGGTTTTAACACCAATAATTAAGGCACGCTTATGATCTTGCAGAGCACCAGCAACGATCTCAGATGCCGAAGCGGACCCTTGGTTAACCAATACAACCAATGGAGCACCGTCAAGAATGTCGCCACTTTCAGCTTCATAGCTCATCGCCGCATCGTGAACACGTCCCTCGGTGTAGACAATTTTACCTTTTTGTAAGAACAGGTCACTAACCCCAACCGCACCATTTAGCACGCCACCTGGGTTGTTACGCAAATCCAATACCAATCCCTTAAGCTTGCCCCCACTCTCTTTGACGAGCGTTGACACCGCTTCAGAGACACCTTGAGTCGTCTTAGATTGGAAACTTGAAATACGTAAATAACCAAAACCATCTTCGAGAATACGCTGTTTCACACTGCGCACCCGGATAATATCCCTAACCACTTTGACCGTGAATGGTGAATTTCTTCCCTCACGTACAATCATTAGATTAATTGGCTCGCCCGGCTTTCCACGCATGAGCTTAACCGCATCGCCTAGTGTTAGTCCTTTGACAGGCTTATCATCAAGACGAATAATCAGGTCGCCCGCCTCGATACCGGCTTTTTGTGCAGGCGTATCGTCTATTGGCGAGATAACCTTAACAAAGCCATTCTCCATGCCAACTTCAATACCTAGACCGCCAAACTCGCCTGATGTACCGACCTGAAGCTCTGTAAATGCCTCTTCATCAAGGTAGGCTGAATGAGGATCCAACCCCGTCAACATGCCGCTTATGGCATCATTCATTAACTTTTTATCGTCGACTTCCTCAACGTAATCGCTCTTGATGCGCATGAACACTTCAGTAAACTTCTGAAGCTGCTCCAATGGAACTTTGCTACTGTCCTTAAATGCGTGCACGCTTAGGCTTACAGTGACGGCCGCCCCAAGCAAGCTACCAACGACTAATCCTGTCGTCAGTGTCTTATTCATTTTGATTTGCATATATTCTCCAGTATAGACACCTGATGTTAGTCAAGTGTCAGAATCTCGCTCATTATTATTTTCAAGCTGGTTAATGATTGCAAGTTTAAGCATTAAACCAACGTATTGCACTTCGTTTATTAATAAAAATCCCACAAGTGTTAAAGATTACAGCCAATGCAGCGCTACCGAACCCTCATTTGCACCACCTTGATGGGTTTTTGGTTGATGCACCCTTGCGAATTTCAAAATAAAGGGCGTTTTGTTCTTGTCCACCAGAGTTGCCCACCGCAGCGATCACTGCCCCTGCTTTAACCACATCCCCAGTTTGCCGGTATACTGCACGATTATAAGCGTAAAGCGTTCGATAGTTTTTATCATGCTGTAAAATCACAACAAAACCATAGCCTCGTAAAGGGCCTGCGTATTCAACTTTGCCCTCTGCCACAGCATGCACTCGCTGCCCACCGGGCGCTTTTATCAAGACCCCTTTCCACTTTTGCTTTTGATTGCGCCGACTGCCATATTTTTTGTAAATCCGCCCTTTTACCGGCCATGACAACCGCCCTCTAAGCGAGGAGAAAGGTCGATTGGCCACAAAGTTTAGCGATGTCTGTTTGCCAGTTTTTTTAGGGGCCGCTTTTTTAGCAACAACCGTTTCTTTTTTGGGCGTGGCTTTTTTCTTATTGGTTTTTGCCCTAGCCGCCGCACGCCTAGCTTCTGCAGCAGCTTTTGCTTTTTGCTTGCGTATCAAATTATCAAAGACAGCCTGCAATGCAGCCTCTTCTCTTTTCAACTTATTCAATTTGGATTGCCTATTAACAACAACTGATTTGGACTTTTTTAATGCCCTTGAATTGTTATCCAGCTCTTTTTTCAAACTAGCCTTGTCACTATTTAAACTGACGCGCAGCTTTTGCAAATCCTTTTTATCTTGTTTTATACTCGATTCAATCTCTTCAGCTTTAACTAAACTTTTACGCACGCTCTGTATGCGTTTAACACGGCTGCGATTAAGGTATTCAAAATACTTGGTGGTTCTACTAATGTCGGATGGGTCATCTTGCTTTAACAGCAAACGCAAATGAGATTCCTCCCCTGAGCTATACATCGCCAGCAATTGCTTTGCTAATGCCTCTTTTTCAAGCTTTATTTTTTGAACCAGCTTTTGTTTGCTATGGTTGGATTTAATCATTTGCTGGGTAATTGACGATATTTTTTTCTCTGCTTGATACTGCTTTCGCGACAGTCGGCTAATCTCAGTTTCATTTTTTTTCAATTCAGCAGCGATTGAATTTGTTTTTTGACGGGCCTTTTTGAGCCCTACATTTGCTTTTGAGATTTCTGCTTTAATTTTTGCTTGTTTTGTATCTGCCTGAGCGACGAGAGAAAACGCACTCGCAGCCAACAAGAAACAGAGAAGAAATATTCGATAGAACAAAGCATTTACCTGATATTTTTTTAATATTAAGCCAACATGCACGCCCGTAAAGTGTACAGACTCTGCTGACTTTGCAGTCCATCTATATTAAAGTATATGGGAGTACTAATCTATTGTAAGCTTTTGAAGTCGTCGGAATATAACTTAAATTTAAGGTGTGTTAGAGCAATGAAGAACTTACATAGCCCTGCGTTTAGCAATGCAGACTTAGCCGCACGGGAAAAAGACATCGAGCAGGCCTCGCGCTCGCTTAAAGCAATTTCTCACCCACTGCGTTTAAAGATTCTCTGTGTACTGAGCAATCATGAAGTGAGTGTTCAAGATATCGTCAAATCGGTCGGCACTTCTCAAAGCAATATCTCTCAGCACCTAGCAATACTACGGGACAAGGGGGTACTTGGATCTAGAAAAGAGGCGAATAAGGTCTTTTACCGTGTTGCAGACTCAAGAACCTTAAAATTGCTGGAGATGATGCAGGAAGTCTTCTGCACGCCGACTACCTGACCGATTAAGTGTTAAGACTCAACAAATTCTTATAATAATAAAGTGAGGCTTTACCAAAGGCTACACAGACGGTATCTTATCGGCCTATCTTTCCATCAGACGGTTTTAACATGCAAGAGTACCTCGATTTTGCCCGCACCAATCCCTTATTATTTCTAGGCTTCTTTGCCGTATTGGGCCTTATTATCTGGACGGAGTACGGACGACTCAGTAGAAAATACACCATGTTACCCGTTAGTAACGCCGTGCGTTTAATGAATGACGATAAAACTATCGTGGTTGATGTTCGCGACGAGAGTGAAATCGCTGATGGGGTGATTCAAGGGGCAAAGCACATCCCACTAGCCAATTTAGAGACTCGCATGAGCGAGCTAGAAAAATTTAAATCATCCCCCATTGTGGTTTACTGCAAAACAGGAAATCGCTCTGGCGGTGCCTGTAAAACACTAACAGCGGCAGGCTTTGAGAATGTAAATAATCTCGAAGGCGGCATTATGGCTTGGGAAACTGCCAGCCTTCCACTAGCTAAACGATAAAGACGAGAAGATACTTATGAGCGCTAAAGTTACCATGTACAGCACACGCTTTTGTCCTTATTGCATGCGAGCAAGAAGCTTACTAGGCCAAAAAGACGTGGCCTATGAAGAAATTGATATCGGCAGCGATGCCAGCCTCCACCAAAAAATGCAAGCGTTAAGCGGGCGTGATTCAGTACCCCAAATTTTCATCAATGATGAAGCCGTTGGCGGCTATGACGACATTGCCTTATTAGAACGTCAAGGAAAGCTTGATGCCCTATTGGCGACACCTGCAGCTTAGAGCACCCACACGTTACGACACACAAATTTATACTTATTAATCACTACCAGAACAGGAATTATCATGGCAGAAGAAGGACAAGCAGTAGCAGCCGAAGCTGCTGAAGAACCACAGTTTGTAATCGAACGTATTTACATTAAAGACGTCTCGTTTGAATCGCCAAACAGTCCCGCTATTTTTACTCAAGAGTGGGAGCCTGACACTAATCTTCAGCTTAATACGCAAGTCACACCGCTTTCAGAGGGTCATTATGAAGTTGAACTAATGATCACTATTACGGTAAAGAGCAAAGAAGAAACCGCATTTTTAGTTGAAGTCACCCAAGCCGGTGTCTTTAAGATTACAGGCTACCCTGAAGATCAATTAAACCACCTGCTGGCAAGCTATTGCCCTAGCAATCTGTTTCCTTATGCACGTGAAGCGATTGCAAGCCTAATCTCTAAAGGAAGCTTCCCAGAGATGCACCTATCACCTATTAACTTTGATGCTTTGTACGCACAGCGCATGGAAGAAGAGCAAAAAGCCGCGCTTGAAAACGGTGGACAGGCCAACGCTTAATGACAAAGCCTGCAAGCTTTTCAGTTTATGGAGCGGGATCTTGGGGTTCCGCTCTCGCTATTCAATTAGCGCGTAATGAAATTGATACGCTACTTTGGGGTCATCGTAGCGATCAGTTAGAAAGATATAACCACGAAAGAAAGAACACCACTTATCTGCCAGAGACTGACTTTCCAGACTGTTTACACTGTGAGTCAGCGCTCAAAAAGCTGACCGAACACAGTCAATATCAACTCATTGCTGTGCCCAGTCACGGTTTTCGCGATTTGCTCACACAGCTCAGCCCTTATTTAAACTCAGAACATCAGCTGCTTTGGGCCACTAAAGGCCTTGAGTTAGACAGTGGCAAGCTGCTGCATCAACTCGTTAATGAAACGTTACCACAGATCACCCACTACGGGATTGTCTCAGGCCCAACCTTTGCAGCAGAGGTCGCAAAAGGCTTGCCCACCGCAATGACTGTCGCCTCTAACCAACAAACGTTGGCAAAAGCCACCGCTCACGCTTTCCAGTCAGAAACTTATCGAGTGTACACATCAGACGATGTCATTGGCGTTGAGCTAGGGGGCGCTGTTAAGAATGTCATGGCAATTGCCGCCGGTATTGCCGATGGACTGGGCTTCGGCGCTAATGCACGCACCGCTCTAATCACCCGAGGTTTTGCCGAAATTGTCCGCCTTGGTCAAGCCATGGGCGCAAAATCAGAAACACTAATGGGCTTGTCGGGCATTGGCGACCTTATTTTGACGTGTACTGATGATCAATCTCGCAATCGGCAGTTAGGATTAGCACTAGGCGCGGGTAAAACCTTGTCGCAGGCCATCAAAGACATTGGTCAAGCGGTTGAGGGTGCCAAAACCTCTCAAAGCATCCATCAGTTGGCGCAGCGTGCTGGTGTTGAAATGCCCATCTGTTTTGCCGTTCACCAGATACTCTATAAAGACTTATCACCTCAAGATGCCGTTGAGTCGCTGATTTCTAGACGAACCAAATCTGAATTCTAAGCGACTCAGTTTTAGCAGGCTTCATTAACCTGCAAATTAATGCTATAAAGTACCCAGATTTAGGTTGAGGCCAATGGTTGGCTTTAGGGTAATAAATTCTTAAAGGAGAACTTCTCATGATGGATAATTTGAATATGAGCGATGCGGTAAGAATTGGTAACGGAGCACTGATTCTGCTTTCAGCTATCCTAACCATGATTAGCTCAGGCTGGATTTGGTTCATGGTTTTGGTTGGCGCAGTCGTAGCACAATCTGCTTTCACTGGTTTTTGTCCAATGACAATGCTGTTTAATAAGTTAGGCCTCTTTACTAAGTAAGCTTAATAGATCAATCAGTAAAAAAGGCCGGCTTAACAGCCGGCCTTTTTTGTAGCTAGCTATCTGACCCATCACTGACCCAACAGCGTGCGTTTTTAAACATGCGCATCCATGGGCCATTCTCACCCCATTCATCAGGGTGCCAAGAGTTGGTCACACTCCGGCACACTCGCTCAGGATGCGGCATCATAATCGTTACTCGCCCATCATCACTACATAGCCCCGTTACACCACCCGCTGAACCATTTGGATTTTCAGGATAATGCTCCGTCGCATCGCCATGGGCGTTCACATAGCGCAGGGCAATCTGCTGCGATGCAAGCAATGCATCAGTGGTTACTCCGTCATTAAACACAGCCCTACCCTCTCCATGGGCTACCGCAATCGGCAGCATCGAGCCTTGCATGCCAGCTAAAAATAGTGAAGGTGAATCTGTCACCTCAACCATACTGACACGGGCTTCAAACTGCTCAGAGTGGTTGCGGTAAAACGCAGGCCAGTGACTGGCACCTGGTATCATGTGTTTGAGCTGAGAAAGCATCTGACAACCATTACACACCCCTAGCGAGAAAGTATTTTCACGGCTAAAGAAATCGCTAAAGACTTGGCTTGCCTGTTGGTTGAGCAATATCGTCTTTGCCCATCCACCCCCTGCGCCTAGTACATCGCCGTACGAAAACCCACCGCAAGCTACCAACCCTCTAAACTCAGCTAACGAGACGCGGCCACTTAAAATGTCGGTCATGTGAACGTCGACCGCTTCAAACCCAGCGTGATCAAACGCCGCTGCCATCTCAATTTGCCCATTCACACCCTGCTCACGCAAGATAGCCACTTTAGGTCGACTTTCTCTAGAGGTGTTTTTAATTAAATCAGCTGCAATATCGTCCTCAAGATCAAACGTTGGTGTCGCAAATAAGCCTAAATCACTCCCATCAGCGATTCGCTCAAACTCCTGATCGGCACACGCGGTGTTGTCTCGCAAAGACTGCATGCGGTAGCTAACATCACTCCAAACCTGCTGTAACGAGGCGCGAGATTCACTATAGATCGGCTCTCCTTCAAGACTAAAATCGATCGTATCGTTCTTATTTAAACCACCAATGACGTTTACATGCTGGTCAAAATTGAACGCCTCAAAAGCCGATATCACTGAGGAAACATCAGATTGCTTTACCTGAATAACCGCGCCTAACTCTTCATTGAACAAAACGTCTAGAATATTTTGACCGGTGCCATCAACTAGCGCATCTAGCTGAACATCGATCCCTGTATGGCCTGCAAATGCCATCTCACTAAGCGTTGCCAGCAGTCCACCATCGGAGCGGTCATGATAGGCCAGTAGCGTTCCCTGCTCGTTGAGTCGCTGCAGCGCATCAAAGAAACCCAGCATCATGTCAGTGTCTTGAAAATCAGGCGCAACGTTACCTACTTGACCATAAACCTGTGACAAGGCCGAGGCAGCCATTCTGTTTTCGCCTTTGCCTAAATCAATCAGAATTAGGCACGTATCACCTTTATCGGTGCGAAGCTGAGGCGTCAACGTTTTACGAATATCGCTAACCACGCAAAAGCTGCTAACAATAAGCGATAGCGGCGCGGTCATTTCGCGCGTTTCACCTTCGTGCTGCCAAACCGTTTTCATGGACAATGAATCTTTACCCACAGGAATACAAATCCCCAGTTTAGGACAAATCTCCTCACCGACTGCCTGTACCGTCTCAAATAATGCAGCATCTTCACCCAGATGACCTGCCGCTGCCATCCAGTTGGCAGACAGCACCATATCCGAAAGTTTGTTTATATTTGCCGCCGCTATATTGGTGATCGCCTCGCCAATTGCCATGCGCCCTGACGCGGCAGGGTTGACCAGTGCAATTGGTGTGCGCTCACCAATTGCCATTGCCTCACCGGTATAACCCTTAAAACTTGTCGCGGTCACGGCAACATCGGCAACGGGAACCTGCCAAGGACCCACCATCTGATCGCGATTGACCATGCCCGTAATACTGCGATCACCGATAGTAATTAGGAACGATTTAGAGGCTACCGCAGGCAAGCTCAGCACTCGATTGACCGCTTCTGCCAGATCAATCCCTGTTAAACTAAGCGCTGGCCTATCAAAACTGACACGGCTCACATCACGCTGCATTTTGGGTGGTTTGCCCAAGAGTACATCCATCGGCATGTCGACAGGATTGTTGTCAAAGTGCGAATCACAAACTTTTAAGTGCTGATCCTCCGTTGCAAAACCAACCACCGCATACACGGCGCGCTCACGCTGACAAATCGCCTCGAACTCTGCCAAGCGCTCCTTAGCCACCGCCATTACATAGCGCTCTTGCGCCTCATTACACCAGATTTCCATCGGGGCCATGCCCATCTCGGCATTGGGCACATCGCGTAGCTGAAACGTACCACCGCGCCCGGCATCGTTGATAATTTCTGGAATAGCGTTGGAAATACCGCCCGCCCCTACATCATGGATCGAGAGAACGGGACTGCTATCGCCCAGTGCCACGCACCGATCAATAACCTCTTGGCAACGACGCTCCATTTCAGGATTCCCACGCTGCACTGATGCAAAGTCAAGATTCTCAGTACTCGTACCGCTCGCCATGGACGAGGCCGCCCCTCCCCCTAAACCAATCAACATGGCAGGCCCTCCAAGCACCACAATCGGCGTGCCTTCTGGAAGCTCTTTTTTATTTAAATTGTCAGGGCGAATATTACCTAGCCCCCCTGCTAACATGATTGGCTTATGATAACCCCGCAGCTCCAATCCTTTTGGTCCCGGGACTTGTGCTTCAAAGGTTCTGAAATAGCCACAAAGATTTGGACGACCAAACTCATTGTTAAATGCCGCCGCGCCAATCGGTCCGTCCAGCATAATGTTCAGCGCAGAATCAATCCGACCGGGACGACCAAAGTCGTGCTCCCAAGGCATTTTGTGTGTTGGGATATTAAGATTAGACACAGAAAAACCGCATAAACCCGCCTTTGGCTTGGAACCGTTACCCGTTGCGCCTTCGTCCCTAATTTCTCCACCCGACCCTGTTGCAGCCCCAGGAAAAGGTGAAATTGCAGTAGGATGGTTATGCGTCTCGACCTTCATCAACAAATGTACAGGCTCATCGTGATAAGCATAACCATGACTATTCGGTGTCGGAAAAAACCGGCTCGCAGCAGGGCCTTCGATCACTGACGAGTTGTCACTGTAAGCGGTCAGCACCCCTTCTGGTGAGCACTTATGCGTGTGACGGATCATGCCAAATAAGGTCTGCTTTTTTGGCATGCCATCGATAACCCAGTCTGCATTAAATATTTTATGGCGACAGTGCTCAGAATTAGCCTGTGCAAACATCATCAACTCGACATCGGTTGGATCGCGTTTGAGCTTGGCGTAATTGTCTGCAAGATAATCAATTTCATCCGCTGAAAGTGCCAAACCCAGCTGTTTGTTGGCATCGTTCAAAGCTTGCTGAGGATCGTTACCCAGCACGATGGTCGTTAAAGGCGCAGGCTCTGCGTGGCTAAACAATACTGAAACAGCGTCCATATCATGTACAACGACTTCCATCATTCTGTCATGAAGCAAAGACTCAATGTCTCGTTTATCGCTATCTGACAGTGGCGCGCTGCACACAATATAATAAGCGGTGGCGCGCTCAACACGCGTGACGAGGGACAATCCGCAGTTGTGCACAATGTCGGTTGCTTTACTAGACCAAGGTGAAATAGTACCAGGCCTTGGAGTGACTAAAAATAGTGAGCCCGGAGGGTCTTGATCAAACTGCTCCTCGCCATAATGCAGCAACGACTGCAAACGCTTACTATCCTCATCGCCCAAGCGCTCTGAGGCATCTACAAAATGCTGATATCTGGCGTCAACAGATTCGACAGCAGGAACCTCTCTGCGAAGATTTTTCAATAACTTAGACTGATTAAAATCTGAAAGTGCGCGTCCACCGGGGATAATCAACATGGTTGCTTCTATCGTTAGAAATGAGGGGCATATAATAAAGTATCTCGTAGGCAGGTTGAACGCGATTTCCAATATTTTCGTGCAAATAGCGCCGGTGTTACCTATTATTAGCACCCGCTACAATCATAAAAAAGGCCAAAGCATTACGCTATGCGTTTAAGCAAGATTAAATTAGCTGGATTCAAATCTTTTGTCGACCCAACAACCTTCGAACTGCGCAGCAATTTGACGGCCATTGTTGGACCAAACGGCTGTGGGAAATCCAATACAATCGACGCCGTGCGCTGGGTAATGGGTGAGTCGTCAGCTAAACATTTGCGGGGCGCGTCAATGGAAGATGTCATTTTTAATGGCTCTTCAACACGTAAAAAAGTCGGTCAGGCCTCTATTGAATTGGTGTTTGATAACTCAGATGGTAGCTTAGGAGGCGAATACGCAAAATTCACTGAAATCGCCACTAAACGTCAGATCAGCCGGGATGGTCAATCTAAGTATTTTTTAAACGGGTCGCGCTGCAGGCGACGTGATATCACTGATATTTTTCTAGGCACAGGGTTAGGGCCTAGAAGCTACGCTATTATCGAACAAGGCATGATTTCTCGCTTGATCGATGCAAAGCCTGAAGAGCTACGCGTGTACATTGAAGAAGCTGCAGGGATCTCTAAATACAAAGAGCGCCGCCGCGAGACAGAAAATCGGATTCGGGCAACGCGCGACAATTTAGAGCGGCTCACCGACCTTCGTGATGAGATTGATAAACAGTTAAGCACACTGAAACGCCAAGCAGGGGCTGCTGCAAGGTTTAAAGACTACAGACAAGAAGAGCGTCGTTTGAGCGCAGAACTACTGTATCTACAGCTAAATGCGGTTACCAAAGAACTCAACATTCAACAAGACCAGATAAACCTAGAAGCCAATGTATTGCAGGCGCAGCTAAGTAAACAACGCTCGCTAGAAAATCAACTTGAAACAAGCCGCAGTCAGCAGACAGAGTCCAATGCGAATTTCAATCAGGTACAGGCACGTGTTTATGAAGCAGGCGCCGCGGTTTCACAATACGAGCAACAAATTAAACATCAACATGAAATTGCACAACGTGAGCAGCAACAGCGAGATCAGCTTGCACAAGAACTGGCCAGTGCAACAATCCACCGCCAGCACGATGAAGAACGCCTTGCAGAAGCGCTAGCGCGCTTAGAGATTTTAACACCTCAAGCTGAAGAAATTTTAGAGATAAAAGAGACCCAAGAAACCGACTTTGAGGCGGCAGACATTGCTTTAAGTGATTGGAAACAGCAGTGGGCTCAGCTGCAGCAGCAAATGGCTGAACCGTCACGTCAGCTGAGCGTTGAAACAAGCCGCACCCAGCAATTAGCGCAGCAGATTACTCGCAGTAAACAACGTTTACAGCGTATCGAACAGCAGCGCACTCAAGCATTAAGCGCTACTGACCACGCACGTCAAATTAAGGCCGCGCAGGATCAGCAGGCGACACTTAAAGATCAACTGCAACAAGCGGAACAGCAGTTGATATTAGAGCAGCAGTCGCTGACTGAGCTGCAACACGCACAGCAACGACAGCAGCAACAGCAAAACCAGCTGCGCAGTACGCTCCAGCACGATAAAGGCCGGCTGAGTGCGTTGGAAACCTTGCAACAGGCAAGTTTGGGTAACGATAAAAGCCACCTAAATAAATGGCTAAAACAGCAAAATCTTGATGCCTTGCCAAGACTTGCCCAGCAAATAAAGGTTGATGCAAAGTGGGAAGTCGCCATTGAAAGACTACTTGGCCCAACCTTAGAAGCATTGAGCTTGCCTGACCATCAGCGTTTGGATGCGATTATTTCAACGGATTGTAGTGAAACCGTAGAAGTCATTGTCAACGGCTCTGTGACATTGGAAAACTTTCGTACCGACAGTTTGGCGCATTATATTAAGCAGCCTGCAGCATTAAAAAGCCTACTGGCCAAGGTCTACTGTGTAGATACCCACGAGCAAGCATTAAAAAAACAGACAACCCTACAAGCCGGAGAACGACTACTGACTCCAGATGGGAGCTGCTACGCCAGTCACTGGGTCCGCCTTAACGGCACAAAACAATCTAACAAAAACAATAGCGTACTAGCGCGCGAAAAAGAAATTAAAACACTACGCGCTCAAATTAGCCAAAACGAGGCAACACTAAAACAGATCGACACTGACCTGCAGCAGGCTCAAGAAAACCGAAAAGCCTTGCAGACAACCCATCAAACGCTGCTACAAAAGCAGCAGCAGCTACATCGCTCAGAAAGTGAGGCTAACGCAACCCTGCGCGGATTGAAGCAACAAGAAGCTCAACAACAGCAATATGGTGAGCAGCTCATTGAAGAGATTGCCGAACTAACCCTTCAGCAAGAACAAGACATTGAACAGCAAATTAAGTCCCAAGAAGCCTATGCCTTAGCAGAAGCTCAAGTCGAGCACCTCAGCGAATCCATCGAGCAATTAAAACCACAACAGCATGCGCTAGAGCAATCGGTTGTAGCTGCCCGTCAAGCGCTGCAAGCAAGTCGCAATCAGTATCAGAGCTTGCAAATTCAACTGGAAACCCAGCGCAATAACAGCCAAGTTAGCGAGCAACAGCTGAGCCGCGTCAACCAACAGATTGAGGCTTTACAAACCCGTCAGCTCAGTCAAACCCAAGCAGAACCTGACGCAAAGCTTATAGCCTCGCTACAAATGAAATTAGACACGGCGCTCCAAGCACGAAAATCAACGGAAATGGAACTGACCGCTGCGCGCGAAACCTTAAGTAAGATTGATCTAGACATTCGTGGCAAAGAGACCGCCCGCACACAGGCTGAAGCTATTGTATTAGCGCAGCGTGAGAAAATAGAATCACTTAAGTTAAGCTGGCAAGGCGTCAACGTGCGTGCCCAAACACTGCAAGAGCAGCTAGATGAAACCGAATTTGAAATCGATACGCTACAATTAGCGCTCGACCCCGCCGCACACATTGAATCTCATCAAAAGCAACTGGATATCATTCGCACTAAGATACAGCGGCTCGGGGCGATTAATTTGGCGGCAATTGAGGAGTACGATACACAAAGCGAACGCAAAGTTTATTTAGATCAGCAAAACGCCGATCTTAGCGAAGCATTAGAAACACTGGAAAGCGCTATTCGCAAAATTGATAAAGATACACGCGGGCGTTTTAGAGATACTTTCGAGCAAGTAAACCTGCGCATTCAGGAAATGTTCCCACGGCTATTTGGCGGTGGGGAGGCACACCTTGAAATGACAGGCGATGACTTGCTAACAACGGGAGTCTCTATTATGGCGCGCCCTCCTGGTAAACGCATTAGCAGTATTCAGCTGATGTCGGGGGGTGAAAAAGCGCTAACGGCTGCTGCTATGGTCTTTGCAATCTTTGAACTTAACCCTGCACCGTTTTGTATGCTAGATGAAGTTGATGCACCATTAGATGAAGCTAACGTTGGGCGCTTTTGTGAGCTGGTAAAACATATGTCAGAACGGGTACAATTCATCTTTATAACACACAACAAAAGTACCATGGAACTGGCTGAAAACCTTATTGGTGTCACTATGCGCGAACCCGGTGTATCGCGTATGGTTGCTGTCGATGTGGATGAAGCAGCACGTATGATTCAAGAGTAAGGCAACAAAGTCGCCAATTAAGGATAACAATATGGACATCGTTAGCATTTTAATTACCCTAGCAGGCATCATTATTATGATTGCGCTATATATCATGGGTCGGATTTCACAGAGCAAATTACCTAAAAAACAGGACAATAACATCCCAAGGATAAATGATGACTTTGGTGCGGTAACCTCATCGGTACTAGAAGATGCTCCAGCAACCGATGGTTCTAGTCCATATGTGATCGAAGAGACGATTTTACCCAATGAGGGTGGTGAACTTGCACGTAAACAGGCTAGAACGCCTCAGCAAGTGGTGCTATTCATAGCGGCTGATGAGGGTAAAACCCTGTCTGGTGATAAAATAAAAACGGTGCTACCAAAATATCAAATGAGCTTTGGCGACATGGACTTGTTTCACTACCCTATTGAAGATAACGGAGTGCCTTCAAAACTCTTTAGCATCGCTAACGGCGTTAGCCCTTGGACACTGAACCCAGATGATTTAACGGGCTCTGAAACACCAGGCCTGTCGGTAATGATGCAGCTACCAAGCCCAATTGATGATCGAGATGCCATCGAAATTCTTGTATCAACAACTCAGTTAATTGCGCACGATTTGGGCGGCACGCTTAAAAATAACAATCAAGAAGTATTCAGTCGCCAAGATGCACTTGACCTAATGGACTCGCTCGATCACTAGACATTCAGACTGAAGGTACGCTTAGCTCAGTTATGGTTAAGCCAACCCAACTGATAATCGACGTAACTACAAAACAATAATAATGAAGTGAGTTACAAACATGGATAACAAACAAATACTCGACGAGTTGTTCGTCGCAACAGATAATTCAATACGAGTAATGGATAATAAGGAAAAAAAGGGTGACGGCGAGAGTAAGCCAAAACCACACGTGCTAAGACGCAATATTGAAGATTATCTTGAGCGAAAGATTTTGGAAAAGAAGTTGACCGACCTTTACGACGAAGACTTTCCGTTAGATTAATGTCATCAGTCGACTAACAGAGGTCTTTTCTTTGCTTTTTTACGTATCCAATTGATCGAACTAAGCACTTTAGGATAAGAGACAATACGTCGCATCAATGCGTGCTTCCCGGGAAAATCCAATAAGGCAATACCAAATAAGATAGTCAGTAAACCTTGTCCGGGTAGTACTAACATTAATATCCCCATCACTAGCAATAGCAAACCTGCTAGGTTTTTCAATACATATAAGCACGACCTGGTGACAGGATTTACCCTGCTTAGTCTGACAGGCGTCGCATCGGTGCGACTAAAATAGTCCTCAGGTATTCGTACGATCACAATCGGAACGATGAGCAACGATAAAATAAACGTTGCGACAGATATCAGACCTAAGGTAACAAGTAATCCTGAACTCAAACTATCTACTCCTGACTTCGATCAATCTAAAGTGTCGCTGGTAGAAATACCACCAGCGACAAAAGAGAATTGATAGTTGTTACAAGTCTTACTAATTAATCAGCTTGATTGCGCAAAAATGCAGGAATGTCCAGATAGTTCTTACTCGTACTAGCAGCTTTTGACTCCGCCGCAGGTGTCGGCGTTATATCGCTGCCGGCTACCTTGCGTTGAGTTTGCTCAAGCTGAACAGGGCGCAGACGCGTTGTTGCTTGACGCTGAGGCGCCGCAGCCGCCGTCTCATTACCACCATCAAGCCCAGTCACAACAATAGTGACACGAATCTCATCGGTCATATCAGGATCAATAACCGTTCCAACCACAACCGTTGCTTCATCTGATGCAAACTCACGAATGGCACTACCCACTTCTTCAAACTCGTGAATACCCATATCCAAACCTGCCGTGATATTCACCAAAATACCCCGCGCACCGTTTAGATTAACCTCATCAAGTAACGGGCTTGAAATAGCCGCTTTAGCCGCCTTTGTCGCGCGTTCTTCACCACTTGCGCTACCCGTACCCATCATGGATAGACCCATGCTGTTCATAACCGTTCTAACGTCCGCGAAGTCAACGTTGATCAGACCAGGACGTGTAATCAGCTCAGCGATACCTTGAACAGCCCCAAGTAGCACATTATTTGCCGCTTTAAACGCATCCAATAACGTAATGTTCTTGCCCAGCGACGTTAGCAGTTTTGCATTTGGGATCGTAATGAGTGAATCGACGCTCTTACCCAGCTCAGCAATTCCCGCCTCTGCCGCTTGCATCCGTCTTGGACCTTCAAACGGAAAAGGCTTAGTTACAACGGCCACCGTTAGAATGCCTAGCTCACGGGCTAATTCTGCAACAACAGGTGCCGCACCTGTACCTGTACCACCCCCCATGCCTGCAGTGATAAATAACATATCGGTGCCTGAAATCAGCTCTTTGATACGCTCACGATCTTCCAAAGCTGCTTCACGTCCAATTTCAGGATTTGCACCAGCACCCAACCCTTTAGTCAGGGAGTTGCCTAGTTGCAGAAGTGTTGTAACGCCTGACCCTTCAAGCGCCTGCGCATCGGTATTTGCACAAATAAAGTCAACACCTTCAATACCTGAATCAACCATGTTCTGAACCGCGTTACCGCCGCCCCCACCGACACCAACAACTTTGATGACGGCGTTCTGTCCTTCTGTATCCATTATCTGAAACATGCCTTTCTCCTTAATCTCTTACTATCAATTCAATGTGACTAACAACTATTTCGAGCTTTTTTGGCTCGCTTCTCTTTATTCAACGGCTTTTTTTAATTCACCATGAGCACTATAAATTACCGTTAAACCAACCTTTTATGCGCTCCCACAATCCAGTAGATGAACTTGGTGCAAAGACGCTGCCCGTCCCTGCATTCATCTGCTGAGCGCCATAGATGAGTAAGCCTACACCCGTTGAATGTATCGGGTTGTCAACTTCTCCTTTTAAACCACCCACTTTACGGGGTGAACCTAAACGCACGGGCATATGGAAAATCTCTTCTGCCAAATCCACTGCGCCCAAAATTTTGGATGAGCCACCGGTTAATACAATACCAGCCCCCACTCGCTCGGCGTAGCCACTACGGCGTAGCTCTGCCAATATCAATGAGAACAACTCCTCATACCGGGGCTCAATTACCGATGCCAATGTCTGAGTTGACAGCGTACGCGGTTCACGCTCACCGACCCCCGGCACCTCGATAATCTCTTCTTCTGAGATCAGCTGACGTAGCGCACTGCCGTGTTGAATCTTTAGCTGTTCGGCAAACTGTGTCGGCGTGCGAACAGCCACGGCGATGTCATTAGTAACCTGATCTCCTGCAATGGGAATAACCGCGGTATGCTGGATAGCACCATTTAGGAACACAGCGATATCGCTGGTGCCGCCACCGATATCAACCAAGCAAACACCTAACTCTTTCTCATCATCTTCAAGGACGGAATAACTTGAAGCGACTTGCTCAAGAATAAGATCATCGACATCTAAGCCACAACGCTCAACGCATTTGATAATATTTTGAGCAGCACTTTGCGCACCTGTAACTAAATGCACTCGTGCCTCTAGCCGCACGCCGGCCATACCCACGGGATCACGAATTCCATCCTGATCGTCGATCACATATTCTTGCGGCAATACATGCAAGATTCGCTGATCAGCGGGGATTGCGACGGCTCTAGCGGCGTCCATGACCCTTTCTAAATCAGCCTCGGTGACCTCTTTGTCCTTAATCGCCACGATACCGTGAGAATTAAGGCTACTTATGTGGCTACCCGCTATTCCAGCATAAACTGAGTTGATATTGACACCTGCCATCAGCTCAGCTTCCTCAACTGCGCGATTAATGGACTCAATCGTTGAATCAATGTTAACCACCACGCCCTTTTTCATGCCATGCGATGGGTTTTTACCAATACCTACAATTTCAACTTCGCCGCTAGGCGCTATTTCGCCAATTAATGCCACAACCTTGGATGTTCCGATATCCAAAGCAACGACCATATTTGTTCCATCTTTACGTGACATGTCGCGTATTACCCCTTGTCCTTCTTGGCGTCTTGCTTTATTTGCCAAGCACTTTTCCATTTCACTGCAAAACCGTTGGTATAGCGCAAGTCGACTGTATGAATTTTGCTGATATTATCCATTAGCTCTCGTTCGTAACCAACTACAAATCGTCGTAAGCGTCTTTCTTGTTGTACCCTACCTATGTTAACCGTTAGGCCATTCGCCAGTTTTAACTGCCACGAACCTCGTGAATCTTCACGAAATTCTAAAATCTGCACTGGAAAGTCTTTAGTCCATTTTTGGACTTGTAAATAGTTTTCTACCATATCCCTGCCGTTATCTTCAGGGCTGTACAACACTGGTAATAATCCTACTTTATCTGCTAATTCAGCCTCGATGATTTCACCGAACTCATTGAGCATACTGTCTTCACCCCAAAACGCGATGGGACGCTCTTCGTGAATAGTGATTCTAAGCTTATCAGGCCAAAGCTTAGTTAATGACGCCGAATAAACCCACGCATTAAATTCAAGCTCCGTCTCAAGCTCCTTAGCTTCCAATAAAAATAAATTGGTTGCCACATACGGCGCAATAATAGGCTGCAGGCTCTCTTGGCTCAGATACTTCAAATCACCCGTAACTTCCACCGATTGAATGGTCAGATTGTCGGGGCGCTGCACCCAAAAATAGGCCGCACCAGCCAGCAATAGGGGGGCAATCATTAACAAAATAGCAGGAACGCGCGCCCAGTTAATATCAACGTTAACCGCAGGCTTCCAACGTCCACTCGCAGGCTTCCTAACAGTTTTACGTCGGGTCGCTTGGGGTCGTTTCTTTTTTGCTACTGTTCCAGCCATGTCCTTACTCTGCTGTCTCTAAAATTTTCACCACCAGCTCACCAAAACTTAACCCTATGGCGGCGGCGGCTTTTGGTACCAATGAGTGACTCGTCATTCCAGGTACCGTGTTTAGCTCAATTAACCAAGCTTGCCCTTGCTCATCTTCCATTAAATCAATACGACCCCAGCTTGAGGCACCCAAGGTATCAAACGCTAATTTTGCCAGCTGCTGCATATTTTTTTCAGCCTCAGCGTCCAAACCGCAGGGGCAGAGGTAGCGTGTTTCGTCTGACTCATATTTTGCTTCATAATCGTAAAAAGCGCTGTCTGTTTCAACGCGAATGACAGGGAGCACTTGCTCCCCGACAATTGAAATAGTGTATTCCGTCCCACTAACCCATTGTTCAGCGAACACTGCGCAATTGTATTGCTTAGCTTTTTCGTACGCAGGCCTTAGCTGATCCAGTTTGACAACCTTGGTCATACCCACGCTTGAGCCTTCATCTGCAGGCTTAACCATCAGAGGTAAACCATATTGTTCAACAACTGCAGCAAAATCGGTGTCGTCGTTAAGCACGGCAAACGCTGGCGTTTTCAAACCGCTGCCTGTCCAAATGCGCTTGGTCATGAGCTTGTCCATGCTAATAGCGGATGCCATTACGCCACAGCCCGTTGTCGGTATCTGTACCAAACTTAACGCGCCTTGTAATACACCGTCTTCGCCGCCACGCCCATGTAAAATATTAAACACGCGATCAAATTGCTGATCTTTTAGGGTAGTCAGTATATCGCGGTCGGCATCTATACCGTGTGCATCAACGCCTTGCTCGCGAAGACCTGCTAACACCTCAGCCCCACTATTGAGCGACACTTCACGCTCAGCGCCCCAACCCCCCATGACAACGGCCACTTTTCCAAATCTAGACATTATAAAAAACTCCCTTCCGCTAAGTTTTCTATACTCAATTGATCAGGTAATGCTGCAGAGATCGCCCCCACACTACCGGCCCCTAGGGTCAGCAATACATCGCCTTCTTGCAGCTGATGGCCTAGGTTCTCTAAGATGTCATCGTTATCTGCAATGAAGATGGGATCAACCTTTCCTCTGTTGCGAACCGCTCTGGCCAATGAACGCCCATCAGCGCCAGGGATGGGTTCTTCGCTTGCCGCGTAAACGTCCATTAATAGCAAGACGTCAGTCTCAGACAGCACCGCTGCAAAGTCTTCAAATAAATCGCGCGTTCGGGTAAACCGATGCGGTTGAAACAAAGTAACTAGGCGGCGTGATGGCCACGCCGTTCGCACCGCATTAATCGTTGCAGCCATTTCTGTTGGGTGATGACCATAGTCATCAACCAGCAGGATGTTGCCATTTGCCGTTTTCAGGTCACCGTAGCAGTGAAAGCGTCGCCCAACGCCTTGGAAACGCGCCAACCCGTTTTGGATAGCATCATCACTAACCCCTACCTCAGCAGCCACTGCAATTGCCGCCAACGCATTTTGTACATTATGTTCACCCGGCATATTTAGCTCAATTGCCAAGGTCGCCTTATCTTTTCGCTCAACATTAAAGTAGCTTTTTGGTCCGTCATAACGAACATCAACCGCTCGAACATCCGCATCAAAATGAATGCCGTAGCTTACAATAGTCCGAGCCACTTCGGGTAGAATTTCGCACACATGTTCATCATCTACACACATGATGGCCAGTCCGTAAAACGGCAGGTGATGTAAAAACTCTACAAAGGTTGATTTCAGCTTTTCAAAGTCACCACCGTAAGTCGATAGGTGATCAGCATCGATATTAGTCACTATCGAAATCATCGGCTTTAACAACAAAAATGAAGCATCGCTCTCATCTGCTTCAGCAACTAAGTACTCACCACTGCCTAAACGTGAGTTAGTAGCGGTGCTATTTAACTTTCCACCAATAATAAAAGTCGGGTCCATTCCCGCCTCAGCCAGTAAACTTGTCACTAAACTGGTTGTCGTCGTTTTACCGTGAGTACCCGCCACAGCGATTCCATTGCTAAAACGCATAATTTCAGCGAGCATCTCAGCGCGAGGCACTACGGGAATACCGCTAGCTCTAGCTTCAATCACTTCGGGGTTCTCATCATTAACCGCCGATGAAACCACAACAACATTAGCACCCACAATGTTCTTTGCAGCATGACCAATGGTTATCACACAGCCTAAATCTTTTAAACGCTCTGTCATCGCCGAACTTGCAATATCAGAGCCTGTCACAGCATAGCCTAGGTGTGAAATCACCTCAGCAATACCGCCCATACCCGCGCCGCCAATACCTACAAAGTGGATTTGTTTGATTCTTCTGCGTGCTAGTTCGTTTGCCAGCTTCATGCCGCGACCTCAGTGTTAAACGTATAATTTGCCAAATCTGCAACGATGGCGGCAACGTGTGCGGTCGCATCGGGCTTTGCCAGTTGGCGGGCCTTTTCGCCCATCTGCACTAGACGCTCAGGCTCTGCTAATAGCGCGTTAAGATTAGTAGCTAGCGCCCCCGCGCTTAGCTCAGTTTGCGGTAACAATATCGCCGCACCCTGCTCTGATAAAAATAAACCGTTCGCTGTCTGGTGGTCATCAACAGCATAGGGATAGGGAACCAATATCGATGCAAGCCCTGCAGATGAAAGCTCTGCAACAGTTAAGGCACCTGATCGGCAAATCACTAGATCAGCCCAACCGTAGGCCTCTGCCATATCCTCAATGAAAGCACTAATATCGGCGTTGACATTGACCTGTTGATAGTTATTTTTGGTTGCATCATCTTTGTCGCGACCCGCTTGGTGTCGAACCAACGGCCGGCTGGCTTCTGGCAACTCGGCCAGTGCCTGCGGCACTACTTCATTGAGTGCCTGTGCCCCCAAACTACCACCGATTATTAATAGATGCAGCTTGCGGTCTTTACAGTTTTCCATGCGAACAGACGCTGCAGGTAGCGCAGAGATGTCCTCACGAACCGGATTACCTACCTGCACTGCCTTTTCTTTAGCACCAGCAAAGCTTCCCGGAAACCCTTCCAGTACTTTTTTACTAAACTTACTGAGCAGTCGATTGGTTAACCCTGGAATCGCATTTTGCTCATGGATTACAACGGGTATTCCCATTAGTGCAGCGACCAAACCGCCAGGACCTGCCACAAACCCACCCATTCCTAATACAGCAGCCGGTTTGTGCTTTTGCATAATACGTAACGACTGATAGAGTGCCTTCATCAAGCGAAAGGGAGCCAATATAAGCGCAAGCGCGCCTTTGCCGCGAAGTCCGGTCACTTCTAGCCAAGCCATGTCGATGCCAGCGGCTGGAATCACTCTTGCCTCCAACCCTTTGCTAGTACCCATCCAAACGACTGGAATACCTTGCTTTTCTAATGCTCTGGCGACCGCCAAGCCTGGGTAAACATGACCACCTGTGCCGCCGGCTGTAATTAATATTGGGCGATTACGCATTGCTAGCACCTCGCGTAGAACGACGTGAGGTAACAGCTCTTTTGCTGGCAGCCGCCTTACGCTTACGTGATTTTTTAACCGCGACAGCCGGCGTTCTTCTGCCTGCCTCCACATTGCTTTTGCGCTGCTTTTGTTTTTGAAGCTCTTTATCGGATAAGCCAAATAGTGCAATTTGTGTATCGCGATGCACCCTCATCAGCAATGCCATGGCAATTAAAATACTCAGCAAACTGCTTCCACCGTAGCTAATAAACGGTAATGTCAGGCCCTTAGGTGGCAAAATAGCCAGATTCACACCGATATGAAATAACACCTGAAAGCCGATCCAAAAGCCAATCCCATAAGCTACGTAAGCACCATAATGTAGCTTGGCTTTATCAGCATTAAAACCAATGACAAAAGCACGCTGCACCAGCCAAGCAAACAACGCTAATGTGATGACAATACCCAGAAAGCCAAACTCTTCTGCTAACACGGCAAACACGTAGTCGTTATGCGCCTCAGGAAGGTAAAACAGCTTTTGCACACTGCCCCCTAAGCCTACCCCTAACCAACCACCGTCACCGATTCCCATAAGTGAGTGAACTGTTTGATAGCCCTTGTCTTGAGCATGTTCCCAAGGGTTCAAAAAAGCAATCACACGCGCGACACGATATCCACCGGCTAAGATCAAACCAATCATGGCAATTACTGCAACCACCAGCAGGAAGAATAGTCGATGCAACTTAACCCCACCTAAGAATAATAAGGCCAGGCCGGTCGCTGTAATCATAATCACGCTTCCAAAGTCAGGCTCTAAAATCAGCAAGATATCGATAATAACAATAATGAACAGCGGCACAAAAAGCGGTTTATAGGAGCGCGACTCAGCCAAATCCTTACCGTGCCTGACCAAATAACCCGCCATGTAAAGAATGAAGCTAATTTTCGTTATTTCTGAAATTTGGATGGACAATGGGCCAACGCCGATCCACCGCGTGCTGCCATTAATTTCTTTACCCACCACCAGTACCGCCACAAGCAAAACCAGTATCGGTATCAGGATAGCAGGGCCTAGGTTTTGCCAAACAGAAAGGCGAAATTGATAGGTAATGTAAGCCGCTATTGCGCCAATGGTGAGAAAGATTAACTGCCGGTTCAAGTAGAAGTAAGCAGAGCCATTGTTCTTCTCGGCAATCGCAATTGACGCCGACGTCATAACCACTGTACCCAAACCAATCAATAGCAATAGATTGATTAAAAGGGCACGATCAATATAACGCTCCCACTCTGGATAAAAATCAGCAAGAATACGCTTTAACATAAGACCTCCTGCCTGACCGTGTCCATAAACACATGGCCACGTTGCTCATAGTTTTTAAACATATCAAAACTCGCACAAGCCGGCGATAACAGTACGTTGTCACCAATATTGGCTAAACTTTTCGCCTGCTTAACCGCATCACACATGTCGTTGGCAAAGACAATCGGGATGTCGCCTTTAAGTGCTAAGGCAATGGTTTCGGCATCTTCGCCAAATAAAACGACCGCCCTTGCATACTTTTGAATAACATCTGCTAGAGGGGAAAAGTCAGCCTCTTTACCTTGCCCACCGGCAAGCAATACCGTCTTTCCAGATAAGCCTTGCATCGCTGCAACAGTCGCCCCAACGTTAGTGCCTTTAGAATCGTTATACCAGTGGATGCCGTTATGTTGACCAACCCACTGTGTACGGTGCTCTAAGCCTTCAAATGCCGTCAATGCTTTAAGGCACGCCTGCTGATCAAGACCCACCGCTTCTGCCAAAGCAAGTGCTGCTAATGCATTCACCTCGTTATGCTTTCCAGAGACTTTCATATCACGGGTATTTAATAATCGCTTTTCGCCCTTAGCCAGCCAGCGACTGCCTTCAAACAGTAATACACCGAAATCGCCCGCACACGCAGGGGCATGACCAAAACTGGTCGCCAAACTATCTCGTGCCAAATTAACGACTATTTGGTCATCGCGATTAACAATCTTTACTTCGCAATTTTTATAAATTTTAGCCTTCGCAGCGGCGTAGAGATCCATACGGCCGCAGTAGCGGTCTAAATGATCTTCAGTCACGTTTAGAATACAGGCGGCTTTGCACTTCAAGCTCTCAGTAGTCTCTAACTGAAAACTGGACAATTCAAGAATATAAAGCTCAGTTTTACGTTGATTAAGTAGCTCTAACGCTGGCATGCCGATGTTGCCACCGGTAGCCACTTTTACGCCTGCTTGCTTTGCCATTGCATTAAGCAACGTCGTTACTGTCGTTTTCCCGTTAGAGCCAGTAATTGCAACAATCGGGGCTTTTGCAACTCGGGCAAATAACTCAATGTCTCCAATAACTTCAATACCAAGGGAGCGTGCTTTTTCAATTTCAGGCGTTGCCAACGCGATTCCTGGGCTAGTAATTAGACGCTGAGCACTACACATGACCTCAGCACTTAAGCCGCCAAAGTAACGCTCAATCGTGGGAAACTCTGCTCTTAGAACATCTGCTGACGGCGGGTTCATACGGGTATCCATGACAGCAAAAGGCACATCAGTGGCTGATAAATAGCGCGCAATCGAAAGCCCGGTCTTACCAAGACCGACAATCAACGTGTGCCAATTTGTCCGCTGTACCTGTTGCATCGCCCTAACGCACCTTTAATGTAGCTAAACCAACCAAGACTAAAATGATGGTGATAATCCAGAACCGGACAATAACCTTTGGCTCTGCCCAGCCTTTCAATTCAAAATGATGATGAATGGGCGCCATACGGAAAATTCGCTTGCCAGTCATTTTAAATGACGCAACTTGCAAAATAACGGACACCGCCTCAATCACAAATATGCCACCCATAATGGCCAACACAATTTCTTGCCTCACAATGACCGCCACAACCCCAAGCCCTGCCCCTAAAGCCAACGCGCCCACATCACCCATAAATACTTGCGCAGGATAGGTATTGAACCAAAGAAACCCGAGCCCTGCGCCAAAAATAGTCGCGCAAAAAATAACCATTTCACCGACACCCGCAATGTAGGGAATGCCAAGGTAACCTGCAAATACGCTATTACCACTCAAATAGGCAAAAACACCCAAACCAGCAGATACCAAAATAGTAGGCATAATGGCCAAGCCATCTAGCCCATCGGTTAAATTAACAGCGTTGCTAGCCCCTACTATGACCAAATAGCTCCACGGGATAAATAACCAGCCCAGTTGAAAAAATAGATCTTTAAATACGGGGATAAACAAAGTGGTTTCAGTGGGTGATGCGGCCAGTACGTACAGGGCCAACACACCAATTAAGGCAATTCCAGAAAGCCCAAGGTATTTGTAGCGTCCTTTTAGCCCTACGCTGTTTCGGTATTTTAATTTCAAGTAGTCATCTAAACCACCGACGATGCCTGAGCCTAACGTCACAAACAGTGTGATCCAAACGTAATAGTTGCTTAGGTCGCCCCACAGTAAGGTGGAGACCCCTATCGCTAGCAGTACCAGTGCCCCGCCCATAGTGGGGGTACCGGTTTTAGCTAGATGCGTTTGTGGGCCATCTTCACGAATGCTTTGGCCTATTTTAAGCTCCGTCAAACGACGAATCATCAACGGGCCCATCGCCAGACATAGCCCTAGCGCTGTCAACACCGCCAATATGCCGCGCAACGTAAGGTATTTAAACACATCAAAGAAGCTGAATGTTTCGGAAAGCCACTCAAATAATAGCACTAGCATGCGCGCACGCCTTCTTCAGTACTGGGGAGTTTTAACGCCTCGATTACTCGTTCCATGCGCATACTGCGTGACCCTTTTACTAATAACGTCATATTATTTATCAATTGTTTTTTTAGCGCATTCAGCAAAGGTTCGATCGCATCATAGTGCTTGGCATTTTTACCAAACGCTTTAGCCGCCTCTGACGAGTATTGACCTAAGCAAAAAATCTGATTGATTTGTTTGTCAAACGCGTATTGGCCGATGTCTGAGTGCAGCTGATTAACGTTTTCACCCAGTTCACCCATATCCCCTAACACAAGCACACGCGGCCCTGCCGTAAACTCGGCAAGTACGTCGATAGCCGCTTTTAGCGAAGAAGGATTCGCGTTATAAGTGTCGTCGATCAATCGTGTATTTTTCTGACCTACATACGACGTTAGCCGCCCCTTAACCGGCTGCAACGCCTCCAAGCCCTGCTTAATGTCAGACAAATTAGCGCCAACCGCTAACGCAGCAGCAGCTGCCGCTAGAGCATTACGCTGGTTATGTCGCCCTAATAACGCCAGATTTATTTCCACAGACTCTGCAGCATGTGTCAGCACTAATACGCCGGTCGGTGAAGTACGCCCCCGAACATCGGCGGCATTGTCCATGCCGAAGCTGATGACTCGTTTGCCTGCGACGCAATTAAACCAATAAGCGGCGTAATCATCGTCTGCATTTATAACAGCAACCCCTGTGCTATCGAGCCCTTGGAAAATTTCGGCTTTGGCTCGTGAAACCCCTTCAATACTGCCAAAGCCCTCTAGATGTGATGCACCAGCATTATTTAAAATGGCCACATCAGGCTTACCGATATCAGTCAGAAACGCTATCTCATCGAAGTGGTTCGCCCCCATCTCAATCACAGCGTAATCATGCTGTTGGCGAAGCCTTAGCAAGGTTAACGGTACGCCAAGGTCATTGTTTAGGTTGCCCAGCGTTGCTAACACACTACCTTTGACGGCGAGAATAGCGCTTAGCATCTCTTTAACTGTCGTCTTACCGTTGCTACCAGTGAGTGCGATCAAGGGCTTATTAAATTGCTGCCGCCATTGAGTGGCAAATCTAGCCAAAGCAACACGTGTATCGTTAACAACAATTTGCGGCAAATCACAATCAATCAACCTATCTACTAACGCCGCACCTGCTTGAGTGCTTACGCTTGCAACAAATTTATGTGCATCGAACCGCTCACCGCGAATAGCAATAAATAACTGATCCTTAGTAACGGTGCGTGAATCTTTGGCTACAGAATCTATGCTTACATTGGCTAAGCCGCCCTGAAGGTGTAGCTTGCCGCCCGCCATGTCGGCTATTTCGTTAAGTGACCACGTCATGCGACTGCCCGCCCTGAAATCTCATCGATTGCTTGGGAAAGTTGTTCACGATCATCAAATACTAAAGACTCGCCTTGGATCAGTTGAAATTGCTCATGCCCCTTGCCTGCAACGAGTACGACATCGCCAGAACCGGCTTGCATCACCGCTTTTCTAATCGCAGCAGCGCGATTGTGCTCTACGATAACCGCATTAGGTCGCTCTAAACCCCGTAAAACATCTTGGACGATTGATAAAGGGTCTTCGCTGCGGGGGTTATCATCCGTAATAATAACCAAGTCAGCCAAACGTTCTGCAGCGGCCGCCATTAATGGACGCTTGCCTGCATCGCGATCTCCGCCACAACCAAATACACAAATCAGTCTCCCTGAGCAATGCGCACGCAGCGCTTTAAGCACAGACTCAATCGCACCCGGCGTATGAGCATAATCAACCACGCCAAGAAAGCGTTGAGCATGAGAGTGTTCTACTTTCTCAATACGCCCGGGCACCGTAGCCACTTTACTTAGCATTGCTACAGCCTCTACAGGCTTATAACCCAGAGCAATTAGCGTGCCGATTGCCGCTAGCAGATTGCTCAGATTAAAATCACCCAACACGCCTGCTTCAAGGCGATACTTTTCGCCTAAATACGTGACATCCGCCTGTAAACCCTGATGGTTAAAGCGAGCGTTAGTGGCAATAATGGCATTTTCAGGGTAATGGTCTGATTTGCCCCTGCCATAACCATAAACTGTTGTCGCCCCGTTAGTTTTGGCAAGCGTCTGCACAAGCTGTAGACCAAATTCATCATCTAAATTGATAACCGCGGCCTTTGGATTGCCCTCTAGAAACAACCGTGATTTTGCCTCTGCATAAGCCGCCACGGTTCCATGATAATCGAGGTGATCACGGGTTAAATTGGTTAGAACGACCGCATCAAAATTGACCCCAGCCACGCGCTGCTGATCTAATGCATGCGATGAAACTTCCATTGCAACATAGCGACACCCTTGACTGCTGATCTGTTTAAGGCTTTTGTGTACAGAAATGACGTCAGGCGTGGTGTGGGTCGCTTTTTCTAATGCCTCTGGGCGACCAATACCTAACGTTCCAATCACTGAACAGGAGTCACCGGAAGCGTTCATCGCCTGTGCTAAAAAGTGGCTAACAGACGTTTTGCCATCAGTCCCGGTAATCCCGATAGTACTTAGTTGATTGGGGCGGTAGTCATAAAGGCGCGATGCCAAACTACCTAACTTTGCGGCCAAATTCTCTATGCCAATCAGTGGGATGTCCAGTTCAGGAACACTAACGCGCTCATCAACGTCCCAAAGAACTGCGACAGCGCCAGCGCGCTGCGCTGTCATAGCAAAGCTTAAGCCGTGGACGTGAAGCCCTCTTAAAGCAATGAATAGACAGCCATCACTAACCTCTCGACTATCTAATGTCATGCTTGACACATCAATATCAGGAAGTCGCTTATTAAGCACTTGTGTGCCCTGTAGCAAATCTTTAAGCGTGCTATGTTTCACTCTAAGACCCCCCGCCGACTGACCGCGTTGAGGCACGTCTAGTGGGTAGGTCATCCGGAGGGATATCCAATACTCGTAAACTACTAGACATAATTTTAGAAAACATAGGGGCAACTAAACGTCCACCGGTAGCACGCTCTACCCTAGGCTCATCTAACGTAACAGCGACAATCAATCTAGGATCACTAGCAGGCGCTAAGCCTATAAAACTTACTACACGGCGGTCACGGCGATATTTCTTATTAATGTATTTAAACGCCGTTCCTGTTTTCCCAGCTACTTTATAACCATCAATCATGGCAAGCTTTCCAGTAGCACCTTCTTTAACCACTGCCGTCATCATTCGCAAAACGGCTTTGGCATTTTCAGGCTTCATTATGCGCCGGCCAACAATTGACTCGGTTTGTTTTAAAAGTCTAGCGGGTACTAAAATCCCCTCATTGGCAAACACGGTATAAGCCTGGGCTAGCTGCAACAGACTGACAGAAAGTCCATAACCATAACCGTGTGACGCACGGTCAACCTTACCCCAGTCTTCATAATAACTCAGCCCACCCACCGACTCTGTTGGTGCCCCAGAATTTGGTCGCACGCCAAAACCTGCTCGATTTAAAAACTTCCAGTGCTCTTTAGGGTCCATTAACAAAGCAACTTTAGATGCGCCCACATTGCTTGATTTTGCCAGCACCATATCTAGCGTTAGCGTGCCGTAATTACGCGGATCTTTAACCTTAGTTTTGCCTAACTGCAAGTGCCCAGGAGAGGTATTAATAGACACATTGGGGCCGATCACTCTCGCCTCAAGTGCGGCGGCAATGGTGAGCGGTTTAATCGTAGAGCCTGGCTCAAATGCATCCATAACGGCGCGGTTACGGTAGTTTTCTGCTTTCAATTTATTTCGGGCGTTAGGGTTAAAGCCTGGCATATTGGCCAGCGCCAAGATCTCACCGGTTCGAGAATCTAACACTACGACCGAGCCTGCTTTAGCACTGAGTTGGTGTACTTGCTCTTTTAGCACCTTATAGGCTTGGTACTGAATCCGCCGATCGATGCTTAAATTCACATCCTGCCCCGGAATCATACGCTCGACCTGCTCGACGTCTTCAATCAGCCGAGACGCTCCGTCTTGAATAACTTTTTTCTTGCCTCGCTTACCCGCGAGTTGATCATTCATGGCACGCTCTATGCCCTCAACCCCATTATCTGCAATATTGGTAAACCCAATCACATGGGAAATGGCCTCAGCCATTGGGTAAAAACGACGGTATTCATTTTGCGAGCCTACCGCCGGGATTTTCAAATCAGTAATGGCCTTCGCTTTTTCAGGCGATGCTTGGCGTGCCAGATAAACGAATTGCTTTGTGCTGTTTTCTACTAGCAACTTACTCAAAGCACCTTTCTTCATGCCCAGCATTTCTTGCAATTTAAGCAAGTTGACATCTAATTCATCAAGCTGATTTTTCGCATTGCTAGCGATCTTTACATCTGAGTCCGCTACGGCGCCTCTTATGATGTTTCGCTCCATAAAGAATCTAGAGGGATCAACCCAGATTGACTCAACAGGCGAGCTAATCGCCAGCGCCTCATCGTTACGATCTAGTATCATTCCACGGTAAGGCGGGATAATCATGGTTCTAAGTTGGCGCTTGTCAGCTTGGGCTTGTAACCATGACTGCTGAAACACTTCTAAATAACCCGCGCGCAATAGCATTACGACGATGCCGGCTAGCAACAGTAGCAACAGTGCTAATCGTCTTCCCCGGTAAACCGGTGATATTAATGCTGATTGTTTCGTTCGTCGTGTCACTCTGTTATCACCCTAATATCAACAGCACGTGGTATGTGCATGCCTAATTCACGTCGAGCCTGAGCCTCTACGCGCACTTCATTTAGGTCCGTTTCTTGCTGTAATTTCAACTGACTCCACTGCGCCGTTAACACATCTCGTTCAGCTTGAACCTTTTGCTCTTCCACAAAGAGTGTTCTTGTATAGTTGCGCTGCGCCACCACTTCGATGGCAGTAAAAACAACCCCTAAGTACAATGAAAACAATAAAATCAAACGCCAGTGCTTCACTTCAGGCGCTCCAATATTCGCATCACTGAACTGCGAGAGCGGACGTTTTGCGCCACCTCATCTACACTGGGCTTTATCGCCTTGCCCACTAATTTAAAAGGCATCGCCAATACAGAATTTTGAATAGGCAAGCCTCTTGGCACAGACGGAGGTGATGATTGCTTTTTGAAAAAGCGCTTAACTATCCTGTCTTCTAAGGAGTGAAAACTAATCACTACTAGACGGCCATCAGGCCTGACTCGTTTGACTGCATCCTCAAGACACTGCTCTAAATCACTCAATTCTTGATTAATAAATATACGAACCGCTTGAAAACTCTTGGTAGCCGGGTGCTTTTTACCGTGAAATTTACGCGGCACCGCGGCGCTAATCAGATTAGCCAACTGCAATGTCGTCTCCAGCGGCTTATCATCACGCTGCTCAAGAATGCTCCTGACAATACGCCGAGCAAACCGCTCATCGCCGTATTTCCAGAGCACTTCTAGCATTTCTGACTCGCTAGCGCTCGCAATCCACTGAGCCGCCGACACGCCAACATCTGGATTCATTCTCATATCCAACGCACCGTCACGCTGAAAGCTAAAACCGCGAGAGCCATCATCAATTTGTGGAGATGAGACCCCTAAATCTAAGAGTAATCCGTCAAAGGTGTCTGGAAAATGATTTGATTTGAGTGCATGACCTAGATCAGCAAATGAGCCATGAAAAATGGCTACCCGATGGTCATCTCCAAAGGTTGCCTCAGCGCTCTTGATCGCGACAGGGTCTTTGTCAATTACTAGCAAACGACCATCCGCGCCTAACTGATCTACTATTTTTTTCGAATGCCCGCCACGGCCATAGGTGCCATCGACATACGTACCATCAGCTTTCACTGATAGCGCATCGACAGCTGCATCCTGCAGCACTGTCACATGTTGAAGCAGATCAACCATGTAAGCATTCCAATAATTATTTAAAGAGAAACCTGACTTAAGATGTCATCTGTTTCTAAGCTAGCTTGCGCTTCCGATATCCAGACATTGCGCTGGTTCAACCACGTGCCTTCATCCCATAATTCAAACTTGTTCGCCTGACCCACTAAAACTACCGGCTTGTCGATATTGGCATATTCACGCAACGGGGCCGACAGCATGATTCGTCCTTGTGAATCCAAGTCTACCTCTGAAGCATGACCTAAAACCAAGCGCTGCATATTTCGCACGCTGCGATTCATATTGGGCAACTGCATAAGCGTTTTTTCAACGGTAATCCACTCGTTCATTGCGTAAATCAACAAGCAGTTATCGGTATGGTCAACCGTGACAATCATTTGCCCCGACGAACTTAATTGAACCGACTCACGGTAACGGGAAGGAATAGCAAGACGCCCTTTACTGTCAACATTGAGATTGGATATTCCACGAAACATGTGTTTTTTTCCGGTTCAATTGAAGCGCAAACGTTAGAGAAAACCACAATTCCCCACATCACACCACATTTCGCCAATATAGCCACCTAACCCCCACAGGTCAACACAGATCCATTAAAAACCTCTAGAAAAGACAATTACTTAGCGGAACGGTAGGAGGAGAAACCTGAACATTTTTAAGTTTATTTTTATATTACAGAACACTGTTCAGACAACTTAACAAAGCACATTAAGTTTGGACATAAAACCAATGGAAAATGGTGATAAAAATTGCTTTTGATTGATTAACAATCACTTTAAGGAAGGAATACGAGTTGGCCGATAAGCCGGGTTCTGTCTTGGGCAATCATTCATCTGAATATATGTCACCATATATTTCAAGCAACCTACCCGGATACAGTGCGGGTCGCACCATCGTATCCCTATTTGGTCTTGCTCCGGACGGGGTTTACCTTGCCACAAACTGTTGCCAGCTGTGCGGTGCGCTCTTACCGCACCCTTTCACCCTTACCACTTACGTGGCGGTCTTCTCTCTGCTGCACTTGCCGTCAGCTCACGCTGCCCAGAAGTTATCTGGCGTCCTACCCTGTGGAGCCCGGACTTTCCTCCCAACTCAGACCGAAGTCTAAATTGCGCGATTGCCTGGCCAACTCGATTTTGGAGTTTAGCAGAGTGTTGTCGTGTGTGCTGTATTTACTTTGCTGTGCCGTCTCGTCGGCAAGCTAGAAAGAGCTGAAACGGGGGAAGACTCGAAAGGTCTTCGCAAAGTAAATACAGCACACACTCTTTTAAGCGAGGGATTGAAGGGGATTTTTACGACATTAACCAAGCTAGAAGATACGATTTATGGGTTTACGCTACCTAGAAGCAATTGTAGAGTATAAACCACAGCGCCTAATATTAGTAACTGAGAAGGCTCTGATGAAGGCCTCAAAACCCACACCACCTCCGCTCAAGGGTGTCGGTGTTATTTGATTGGCGAAAACCTCCCAAGTCAAATCAACCCTATCTGCCACTCTAGCCAACCGACGGGGGCGCAGCCAATCAAATAACACCGCCGCCCGACTGCAAAGCTAACGCCTTTTTGTAACAGGTATTTTTAGACTCTCCTGTTATCTGAGCGGCTAATTTGGCCGCTTGCTTAACTGATACTTCTTCTATTAAAAGCACCAAAAGCGCTTCAAGGGCAATGCCCTTTGTGTCATTGGTGGGGGGTGCGCCTTGAATCATGAGGACAAACTCACCTCGTTGGTGATTTGGATCACTCTCCAACCACTCTCGAAGCTCTGCTATGTTGCCACTAAATGTCTGTTCATAAAGCTTTGTCAGCTCACGGGCGATCACAACTTTGCGATCGGGCTCTATAACGTCAGCCAAATCGATAACGCTCGCAAGAATGCGATGGCTCGACTCATAATATACTTGAGTACACGTTTGTTTGGTTTTTTCAGTGAAAGCTTGCTTTCTGCCGCTGGATTTGGCGGGCAGAAAACCTTCAAACACGAAACGGTCCGTTGGCAAACCAGCCACACAAAGCGCTGCAATAATTGCACTAGCGCCGGGAATGGCTACAACGGGGATATTAAGTTGCTGCAAGTGCTGCACAAGGTGATAACCCGGGTCGCTAATTAGAGGCGTTCCAGCATCACTAATTAGCGCCAAGCTTTCACCTTCAAGCAGCCACTGCGTTAATTGATCAAGCTTTGACTGTTCGTTGTGATCATGCAGCGCAACCAGCGTATTTTGAATACCGAAATGCGTTAACAGCTTTTTACTGTTACGAGTATCTTCTGCACACACCCTATTGACGTCTTTTAACACTTGCAGCGCGCGCTGCGTAATGTCCCCTAAATTACCGATTGGGGTGGCAACGACGTATAAAGTACCCGGCTCAATCTGCATACCGTTATTCCTTTGAAATGTGCGAAGACCAAACTTGCATGCTAGAGTCATTGTCACTCAAAACAACCATAAATCCGTCTTTATGAACGATCCGCACTATACACCAAAAGTAAGCGAAGCTGCGACCTCAAGGCAGGTCAAAGGAGAATCAGAGGAGCTACGAGCTTGCGAATATTTACAAACACAAGGCCTAAGGTTAATCACCCAAAACTTCAGCTGCCGCATGGGGGAAATAGATCTAATCATGCAACACAACGATAGTTTGGTATTTGTCGAAGTGCGCTATCGAAAAAATAAGACGTTCGGCGGCGCAGCGGCGAGCATTACTCGAAGCAAGCAACGCAAAATAATTCGTACCGCGCTATTTTACCAACAAAAGCACGCCCCCAAAAGCTGCATGCGCTTTGACGTTGTCGCGATTGAAGGGGATAATCAATTGCAGTGGTTTCCTAGCGCCTTTGACGGGTTCTAGCGCCCCTCCTGTCAAGACCTACCGGTTTCAATATGTCATTTAATCACCCTAGTTTAGTTGGCTTTTTTCGAGAAGCTGCACCTTATATACACATGCACCGTGGTAAGACATTTGTCATCGCCATTTCAGGTGATGTACTACAACATGCAGCCATCGGCGAATTGTTCAGCGACATAGCCCTACTCTCTACATTGGGCGCCCGTGTTATTTTAGTGCATGGCGCACGGCCACAAATTGAAGCTCAACTCATTGCGCACAATCACAAAGGCTTGTTACACAATGGCTGGCGAATTTCGGACGACAAAACATTAGAATTGTCTAAAGCCGCCATTGGTGCGGTTAAACTAGAAATCGAAAACCACCTCAATCGCGCACTCAATCGCCCGCCGATTGTCAACAAAAGCTTAGGTGTTATATCGGGTAATTTTATTACCGCCAAACCGGTGGGAGTGATTGACGGCATTGATCACTTACACACGGGGAAAGTTCGTAAGGTCAATGAGCAGCAACTAGAGCAGTTGCTTGAAAATGGCAATATTGTTTTATTGTCACCTTTAGGCTACTCACCTACCGGCCAAATTTTTAATTTACGGTTTGAAGAGGTGGCGGGCGTTACTGCTAGCAAATTAAAAGCCGACAAGCTCATTTTTATTCACGATAGCGAAAACCTGTCTGAGCTGCCAAAACAACTCAACCTAAAACAGTTAGATGAAATAAGAGACAGCTCAGATGAGCAATTTTTCCAAGAAATAAGCTACGCAATCAGTCACGGTGTTGAGCGTGCACACTTAATTGCAATTGACACTAACGGAGGGTTACTACTAGAGCTTTATACTCGAGATGGCTCGGGCATTATGATTGACAACGGCCAATATGATAAACCAAGACAGGCAACGATCGATGATGTTGGTGGGATTTTAGACCTGATACGGCCATTGGAGGTGGAGGGAGTTTTGACTAAACGGTCACGCGAGCAAATAGAGCTAGACATTGAGGATTTCAGCGTCATTGAGCGCGACGGTAAGGTGATAGGTTGCGTGGCGCTTCATATCATTGAGAAGACAGGGTTCGGAGAGTTAAGTTGCCTAGCTATTCACCAAGATTATCGGACAGGAAAGCGCGGCGTGAACTTAATGAATCACGTAGTGGCAAAAGCAAGAACATCAAGCCTAAAAAAACTGTTTATTTTAACAACACAATCAATTGACTGGTTTCTTGAACGAGGCTTTAAGCATGGAAAAGTTGATGAACTCCCACAATCACGCCAATCTCTCTATAACCAAGACCGAAAATCTAAGGTGATGATAAAAAATATCCAGTGACCTAATATCAATTGTTTTTTCGGCCATAAATGCAATAAACAATGACATTTAGCTCAAAATATCCTAGTATTCTAGGAGTAAAAATATGGTAGTTAATCACCAAGGAGATTGTTTCGTGAAAAAAATTAAACAATTGACAGCAATGTCAATTTTGGGGGTCAGTTTAGCAATTGTTGCTTCACCAGCAGCCTACGCCGCCACGCCCTACGAGCAGGTTATGGCAACCGCTCAGCATGCAGCAAAGCTAGCACTCGCAAAAAACCTGAAAGGCCCTGCAGCGTCTTGCTACATTGCCACTAGAGCTAGAGTTACGGCTAAAAAAGTCGGGTACAAGGAAAAAACACCTGAGTTTCGGTCTGTCATTGCTCGAACAACGCATCAGTCGGCCTTAGCGGCTCGCTCAGCCAAGGGCCTTAAAATCCCAGGCCTGCTAAAAAGATCAGTGGTTGTAGACTGTGAAGCCGTAAGAGCACCTTTCTTTGCAAAAGCGGCAGGGGCAGCCGCTGGCGGTGGTTCTGGAATATCACTACCGGTTGTTGGTGGTGCAGTATTAGGTGTCGCGGCGCTTGCGGCACTTGCAAGTAGTGGCGGCGGCGGAGGTGACAATACACCTGATGCAAGCACTAGACCGCCAAGTCCAGAGTAGCTTTTAGTCTTATACCCTGCGTGCAAACACAGGGTATAAGATTTTCAAATCTCCTTTCCCACCTCGACATTCCGTCTAAAGAAAATACCCGCTAAGAAAGCAAAAAGAATAAAATTAGCCGTATTATGCAAATTAAAATCGAGCAATGAATGCAGTAGAATAGCGAAAATAGCGAGGCCCGACGCGGCCTGCAAAAAACGCATCCGATCCCATTCATCGTGGCGCAAACGAACCCAGCCATAAAGGTATATCAACAAAAATCCAACAATAATGAATCCCCCTGCAGCTCCCATCTCCACAAGCAATTCTAGATAGTCGTTATGTGCATGATTAGCAAAAAATGCCTGCTCTACTGGCTGGAATGCCCGATAAGCTTCAGCATAAGTGCCAGGACCACTGCCTAAAGGGAAAAACGCCTGAATTGCGGTCAAAGACGTTTCAAAAATTGGCCATCGACCATCCTCTAAGGGGTCCTGCGAGAGAAATCGATTTAACACGGGAATCAAACCTACACTTCCTGCAACACCACCCGCAATAACCATAAAAGCAGATGCCCACCCCACCGATCGCCTACCCCCAATGTGCCTTGAAAAGACAATGCTCGTTAACAACACCATTAGCAGCACTAAGAACACCCCCGTGCGAGACCTTGAGAATATAGCCGCCAAAAAAATCAGCAAGGCAGCAAACCCGAACAGTAGTAATTCATTTAACTGTAGTCCAGCGCGACTCGACCGACTACCTGACCCACTGCTACCGATACTAAATAACATTAACGCCAACGCCATAGGCAGCGCCATCTCCATGAGTGCAACAAAATGATCTCGGTTAACATACATCCCTTGAGCAAAACGTCCTGAGTACTCCAGCCCAAAAACAAAAAACGGATCATCACTGGCATATTGAATTAACCCTAATGCCGCTTGGATAGAGGCCATCAAGAGGAAGATATAAACCAATCGCTTAACTTGCTGATAAGGCAGACTGGCCGCACTCAAAAATATCCCTAATCCAGGAATCAGCATTAATAATGACAAAATGGTTTGAGCTGGCACAATTGAAAGCGTAAAAACGGAAACGTCAGTACCTTGCTGCTTCAACCAGTCAAAGGTTTCTGCATATAAGCCGCGCCCTGGTAATTCACGCCAAACCTCTAGAGACACTGGCAATAAGTACAGTAAAGCCAAAGTTACTGAAACAAACAAATATAGCCAAAGCAGCCTAAAGAGCTTTCCAGAATAGAGCCCACCCCAAACAATACAAAACAACAGCAGCAAGCCGATGGATTCAATGATTAATAAACCCGTGGCCGTTCTACCCGCATAATAAAGCGGCGCGACCAGCAATAACAAAGCACTCAGGTAAAAGCACACCCGCTCCAAATTCGTCATTACTCGACCCTTTTTAACACTGGCGCTAGCGATATATCATCCAGCCAAAGTTTGCCACCAAAGACAAGCTCATGGGGGTACTTACTTGCCGCCTCAAGCACCAAAGACTGAACCAAGCAAGAGTCAGGAACTGTAAAACTAAATGAACGATCTTGCCATTGATGCCGCCCCACTAAAGGCTCTCCTTCGGCCAATAATTGCCCCTCTTGAGATTCACAACGGATTCGCCAAATCAAACCTTTTGGGTTCTTTAATGCATCAGCCCTAGCCTTATAGCTCAATCGATAATCCCCTGGCACTAGCAGCAGTCTTTGTGAGAGATGTTTAAAACGAATCCGATTAAGATCCCGCTTAAAAAAAAGCTGCAAGGCTTGTTTGCCACTAACACCATAGGTGGCGCGTGGCTTCATTATAAAGCCTTTATGACGACCAAAAGCCCAACCAAACTCACGGCTTGATGCGCCCGCCGCTTCAAAACCACCATCAAACAAACCATTAACAATTAACGATGCTTGAGCTGAACTAAGCCCCGCTCGCCACTGCTTAAACGCCTCATTCCATTGTTTATCTTTTAATAGTCGCTTCACATAGCTCTCACGCTCAGCCTCACTAACGCCAACCGTTGAAACCATGCGACGCTCGTATAAATCTGAAACCATGGTGATATCTAAGCGGTTTGAGAGATATAAAAAGAAACTATCCCACCAGCTCGGCGGTTTATTAATGAAAGGCTCAAGCAGCTCTATTTTACCGGCGCCTACAGTTAGCTGTTCAAGAAAAGGAAACACCGTCCTGCGCCAGCTAGGCTCACGAATCATCAGCAGGCTCAACTCTGGCAGTAACTTATCAACACGATTTTGCGCTATCCAGTAGTCAGCGAGACGAGAATGGGTGTAAATATGAACAGGCCAAAGTCGCCCGGCTAAGTCAGCGATTGAAGCGGCCTCTGCCTCGCGCCCTTCTGCAACAAACAGTGCCAAAAGAAAAGCCGCCGCACCACCGTTTGCGGGGTCTTGAGATAAGGCCCTCAAAGCTAATTTCTCAGGTTCAATTAAAGACACCTGCTTTTCTGCAATAATAATTAAAGCATCCGCGCTCAAATAGGCGGGGACGTTTAATGGCACTTTAGAGTCGTCAACGTCTTTTAACGAAGTACTCCGCACATGACCCACGCCATAAATTGCCAGCGTCCAGCCACAGATTAACGCTAGCGCCAGCGCTAGTACCTTTCTAAACAGTGTCGATATCATTAAGTTCGCTTAGCTGGTTTTGCTAGGGAGGTTTTCAGCACCATAGCTATAGTAATAATCATAGCTATACCCGTAACCACTGCCACTCTTCACTTTAGTGAAAACAAAGCCAATCAAATTGGCATGGGCCTGAAGTAGGCGCCGACTTGAGTCTTGTAACGCACGTTTTCGAGATTGAGAAAAAGCACTGACCATAATCGTTGCGTTTGCTCTATTGGCCAATATCAAGGCATCCGCCAAACCAATCACCGGTGGGCAATCTAAAATAATTAAGTCAAAGGCCTCTGGCACTAAGTCAAACAGCTCCTGAAAGCGTTCACTCGATAGCAACTCAGCGGGATTAGGTGAGAGCGGCCCTGCCGTCATGACAGAAACACCTTCTATCATCGATTTTTGTATTGCTGCGTCCGTTCCTGCTTGACCTGTTAAGAAATTACTTAGACCAATCGAATTGTCCAGTTTTAGGCGCTTATGGGCTGTTGGTTTGCGCAAATCCGCATCAATCAGTAACACACGCTTATTGGACTGTGCAAACGCTGTGGCTAGGTTCACACAAGTGCTAGACTTACCTTCAGAAGGTAAGGCACTGGTCAATGCTAATACTTTGGGCGTGCCGTCACGACTAGCAAACAATAAGTTAGTGCGCAGCGACCGGAAAGCCTCTGCGGTCGCCGAACTTGGCTCTTGTGCGGTGGTAAGTGCATGTATAGCAGGGTCAGTGCCTTTAAGTATCGGAGTGGCTCCTAGCAGCGGTAGCCCTAATATTCTTGCCACCTCCTCTGTAGACTTCACTCTGTCGTCAAAGAACTCTAATAAAAAAGCGATAACCATCCCAAGAAATAGTCCAAGTACGCCCCCCATTGCCACATTTTTTCTAGTGCTAGGTGTATGCTTGGCAAAGGGCGTTGTCGCAGGGTCTAACACCGAAATATTATTACTTTCTATGCCACCAGCGACACTCACCTCTTTCATACGAGTCAATAAACCTTCATAAGAACTCCGGCTTGTCTCAACCTCACGCAGCAAGGTGTTGTAGCCAATGCTCTTATCGCGCGTATCGGTTAATAACTGCTTTTGCTCTTCAAGCGCTTCTCGTAACGCCGCCTCATTATTTTTGGCTTCCAAATAACCTGCGCGCAATCCATCGTCAACGGTCTTTTTTATCTCCCTCGTTTCTTGAGAAATCTGATCATTGTACAGACTCATCTGGCGCTTCATTTGTACCATGAGCGGGTAGCCTGGTTTATAAATTTGTAACTTCTCTTGATACGTCCCTTGCAGCTCAATAAGGTTCTTTTTCAGCGCCTGAACGGTAGAATCTTCTAGCACCTTAGACGCACTTTCCGACCCCTGCCCCTGCTCATAGCGACTTTGTGCAATAATGCGTTCACGCTCAGCCTTACTTAAAGCAGTACTCAGGTCATTGACTTTCATCGCAATTAAGCTTGGCGACTTTTCATCCCCTGTTTTAAATAAGCCCTTCTCTTTTGCATACCCGATCAGCTTTGCTTCAGACTCTTCCAAGCGGCTTTTTACATCAACTAACTGCTCTGTCAGAAATTGTTTAGCAAAAGAAGCCGAATCAACTCGCCGCTCTAAGTTCAGTGCAATGTAATTATCGGCAATGGCATTAACAATATTAGCCGCTAACTCAGGCTGTGCGCTGTCATAACTCAACCGAACAATCTGAGAGTTTCTAACCGGAGAGACAGTCAGCGCGCCAATCAGACGATTTTCCATGGCGGTAGACGCTCGTGTAAATGACGCTTCGGTCACGTCCTCATCTACCAAATCGGGGTCCGTCTGAGACTCTTCACCAAAAACCCAACTTTTTAGCCGTGCTGTAATCTCTGAAAAATATGGTTTTGCGACTTGATCACCCTTTAGTGTGGACTCCAACCCCATCTCATCAATGGTTCGTCGAGCCAAGGCACGGCTTTTTAAAATCTCAAATTGTGTCTGGTAATAATCCCGAGATTTAATTGCCGCCCCCCCATTTGCATCAACGTCATAATTCAACACCTTTGCCTGTGCTGTGTCTATTTGTAACGTTGTGCTCGCTCGATAAATCGGCGTCATCATCATTGTCGCCACAAATGCAGCGACTGTTGCTAAAAGCGCAATTAAAACAATCGTTCCTTTTCTGCGCCTGACGACGGCCAGTAGCTCACGCAGGTCAATCTCATCATCGTCTTCTTTAGGCGAACCTGCAGCATACTGTGGCGTAGCAACAAGATGCTCCTCCTGCTTTGCGGGGAACCTGTCTTGTGCGCCTTGACTCATTGATTTATTCATAAGTGTATCCCTTTAGCCTCCGAGCCATCCCGTGACTAAACTCAGTGGCGATAACAGCGGGAGCACCTCTTTAAGCCAATATCGGCCTGTTGAGCGGTCCACCACAATGCGGTCGTCATTTTGCACGAAGGGATCTGCACTTCTCCCACTGCGAATCTCATTGAGATTTACCGTATAGATAGTTTCAGTGCCATTTTCACGACGAATCACGGCAATAGAGTCTGGTTTAGCCAAATTACTCAGCCCGCCCGCCATCGCTACGGCCTGAAGCACCGTCACGCGGTCTTTATAGGGGTACACTCCCTGCTTATTAACCTCCCCTTCTACTGTAAAACGACGCTCCACTGCTTTTTGCACCACAATACGATCATCGTTTTGCACATAAGGGTCACTGGCTATACCTTGGCGAATAGCATCTAGATCAATCTGGTAAGCTCTTGTAGCATTGCCTTGCTTGCGAAACAGCATAACCTGATTTGAAACCGCCGCTTCACCCAAACCACCCGCCGTGGCGATCACTTGCAACACAGTAACCTGACCTGAGATAGGAAAAACGCCCTGCCGATTTACTTCACCCTCTACCGTAACTCGCTGGGCGGTAAACTCTTTGATAAAGACACTGACTTGGGGGTTTTGTAGCAAATTTTTCCCTAACAAATCAGCTAAGCGTTTTTCTAGCTCGCCTTGCGATAAACCCGCCACCCGGATGGTTCCCATCAACGGCAGCGTGATATCACCACGCTGGTCGACCCGCACCTGGCGCGACAACTCATCGGCCTGAAATACCTTAATCTCTAATAAGTCAGAGGGTCCAATACGATATATCTGCCGCCCCTGCTGACGCGACAAGGCGCTCATGTCTGCAATAGCGCGCGGACTCACCGCTGCAGGGGCCGCAGCAACTCTGGCCACCTGTACCGGTGCAACAGGCGCGGCAGCCATACTACTAAACGCACTAGTACCACTCCCAACGCTAGCACAAGAAGTCAATGCAAACGCAGTGAGGCCTAGCGCCCCCCAAAATAAGATTTTTTTAATCGATGTCACCATAGTGTTACTCAGTATGTTGATAGGTTAATTTACCTAAAAAGGCGGGAGACCCAGCTTTTTTGTTTTGTTGAGGTCGGTGAAATAGTTGATACAACGGGCATGCTTACAAACTCAGGCGCTAAGTCATCCAGCACCGCTTGAGGTCGCTCCTGCACCATGCGCATCACTTCAGCCTCATCCCCTAATAACTTGATTGCGGCTGCAACGCCTTCTGACAAAATGGGGGGGCGGCGCGCAATGCCATGTGCATCTGAAGCAATCACATGTACTAGGCCATCTTTTAAAAAACGCTCTGAAACCGATTGCGCGGTTTTACCAAAACGCCCTGTGATTGCACCCGCTGTTATCTGAATCCAAGCACCCATGTTTACGGCTTCTGCAAACTCATCGTAATGCTCTTGCACCCAGCTTAAGCGCTCAGGGTGAGTAATTAACGGTACATAACCTGCATTGAGGTAGTTTTCGATATGATCCAGAAAATTTAAAACCGGCACATGATGTGAAGGCTCAAGCAAGAAGTAACGCGTATTATTCAAGGTCGGAATACTGCCATCTTTTAAACCCTGCATCACCTCTGGAACCAAGTGTGTATCTGCACCGATAACCAATTTTAACGGGATGTTTTGTTGGTCGAGCGCTTGCTGCAAGGCCGATAATGCCGGTTCGATCGTCTGACGTGTATTGTTATAAACACCGGGGTTAACGTGGGGGGTACAGGCTAAGTGCGTAATGCCATCAGCCACTGCAATCCGTGCCATTTCTAGTGAGGTGTCTAAGCTTTGTGAACCGTCACACAAACCTGGCAGCGTGTGACTGTGAAGGTCGATCATATTGTAGCCCTTTAAATGCTATTGCTGAGACTTACGATTTTATTAGCGTGGGCTTGGTCAATACTGGCGTCGCCAACCCACTGTGTGTGAAACCGCTAACATAGTCCCCAAGCAGTGTATGAATTCGCTTAACATCCCGCCGATTACAGGCTGTTGCTATGTTATCTAAAATCTGTTGGTACTCTTCCCAACTCACTTTATCTTCATGGGCGCGGCGAATTCTTGGGTGGGTTGTGGACTCAGACTTCTCGCCAATTAGAAGTTCTTCATATAGCTTTTCGCCGGGGCGTAGCCCTGAGTACTCTATTGCAATGTCGCCACTTGGGAACTGTTTTGTGCGCTCTTGTAAACCACTTAAACGAATAATACGCTGTGCGAGATCTACAATCTTAACGGGCTTACCCATATCTAATAAAAACACCTCACCCCCTTTCGCCATCGCCCCTGCTTGAATAACAAGCTGCGCCGCCTCAGGTATCGTCATAAAATAACGAATGATATCTGGATGCGTGACAGTAATAGGACCACCGGCTTTTAATTGCTTACGAAACAATGGCACTACTGAACCAGAGGAGCCCAACACATTGCCAAAACGCACCATGCTAAAGATTGTCTCGCTAGGTCGCTGTGCTAAAGCTTGCAGCGCCAACTCAGCCATACGCTTGCTTGCACCCATAACGTTGGTTGGGCGTACCGCTTTGTCTGTAGAGATTAAGACAAATCGCTCAACCTTCAGCGCTTGCGCGGCAAAGCCAGTACGATAAGTACCTAGCGTATTGTTTTGCAGGCCTTCGACGGGGTTAAACTCGACCATGGGGACATGTTTATAGGCTGCGGCATGGTAGAGCGTTTGAATACCATGTTGCTCAATTGTCTCGAACACCCTGACTTGGTTTTGGACAGAACCCAGCACCGGAACAATTTTAATCTCTAGCGATTCTTGCTGACACAAACTAAGAAGCTCGCGCTCAACCTGATAAAGAGAAAACTCTGAGATTTCAAATAAGACTAATACTCTTGGTGCTTGCCAAATAATCTGGCGACATAACTCAGAACCAATTGAGCCACCCGCCCCTGTCACCATGACGCTTTTACTGTAGATGCATTGTGACAATAGCTCAGCATCTGGCTCGACAGGAGAACGACCCAGTAAATCGTCGATATCGATCTCTTGAATCTCCTCAATGGAGCGACCAGAAACTAAGGCGGTCATGTTTGGAATGGTGCGAACGTGAATCGGTAAATCTTCCAGCTTTTGAAGTACTGTGCGTCGTTGTGCAGATGCTATTGAAGGCATTGCTAACAGGAGCTGCTTTAGCTGAAACTGTTCGATTAAATCAGGGAGTTCTTTGGGTGCGTAGACTCTTAAACCGTGTACAAATGATTTTTGCAGTGAGGGGTCATCGTCTACCAATAATACAGGCCGATACTGCTGACTGTCTGTCAGCGCTTGAACTAACTGTGCACCTGAAGTGCCTGCCCCATAAATTGCAACATTGGTACGTCGAGACTTCGTATTGGCGCTATGGTAAAGACGCCTCACGTAATGTCGACTTCCACCAACGAATAATAATGCAGTACCCCAATAAATAATGAACACTGAGCGCGGGATATCTTGTAGGTCAAACAAGGCAGTGACGACCATCAAACCTACTACGGACAGCGTAATTCCAATTAGAACGGCCTTTAGCGCCTGATTTCCTAAGAACCTAATGACCGCACGATACAGCCCTAACCGAATCAATATAGGAATACTGATCAAAGGCGCTAAGAATAACAACCAGACTCCATCGCCTAACGCTGGCGTCCATGTGCTGAGACGAAGCGCGAAGCTTGCCCATAAAGCAAAAGGGATCATGATTAGGTCGGCAAGCATCATAATTAAGCGCTTTTGCCAACGCGATAAATGGAATGCCTTGGACCGCAGTGACGATAACCCAACTCCTTTTTCTAACATTACTTTTATACTCAACTACCAGCCTCCAGCATTACCTCTTTCAAGACTTGGCACGTCTGTTGAATCTCAGCCTTAGTTAACGTTGGGTGGACCAAAAACATCAAACTCGTTTCGCCTAGCTCTTTGGCTATAGGCAGTGACTGTTCTGGACGCCAGCCCGTACCGTCAAATGCTTTCTCTAAATATACCTCAGAACATGAGCCAGAAAAGCAAGGTACTCCACGAAATGAGATCGCCTGCATAATACGGTCACGGTTCCAATCAGGCTTTAGTTGCTCAGGCTCAATAAAGACGTAGCATTTATAAGCCGCATGCTCGATATAAGGCGGAATAACAGGCACGCGCAAACCATTCAATTGGCTTGCGACATTCCAAATCAACTTTGTATTTTCAATGCGCTTACTATGCCAATCTGACATACGATTCAGCTGAATACGCCCGAGGACTGATTGCATTTCAGTCATGCGCCAATTGGTGCCAAAGCCCTCGTGTAACCATCTAAAACCTGAAGGGTGTTCTCGTTCATAAACAGTCTCCCAGCTCTTTCCGTGATCTTTATAGCTCCACATTTTTGACCATAGATTAGCATCGTTGGTAGTCACCATCCCCCCCTCACCACCCGTCGTCATAATCTTGTCTTGGCAGAATGACCATGCCCCAATATGACCAATACTACCCACACTGCGACCTCTATACTTAGCGCCATGTGCTTGTGCGCAGTCTTCGATAACAAACAAACTGTGCTGACCTGCTAGCTGCATAATCTCATCCATTTCGCATGGCCAACCTGCCAAGTGGACACAAATAATTGCACATGTTGAGGGGGTTATAAGTGATGCAAAAGTGTCTAATGAAATATTTTGAGAGTCACAATCTACATCAGCAAAAACAGGTATAGCACCAGCGGTGACAATGCTAGAAACAGACGCTAAAAATGTTCGCGAGGTTACAATAACTTCATCACCTTTACCAACACCCAAGCCCTTTAATGCGAGATCTAGTGCCACAGTTCCATTGGACACAGCAATAGCATGCTTACAATCACTCCAGGCAGCAAACTCTTGCTCAAACTCTCGACCTTCTTGACC
>ENA-ORXT01000127-ORXT01000127.1-marine-metagenome-genome-assembly--contig:-NODE-127-length-126470-cov-13.232007_pt1 | contig 126470 bp, 112 predicted proteins | sample MGYA00237868_ERZ511482 | MGnify/ENA metagenome assembly ERZ511482 | reverse complement strand
GTAAATCTTTCCATTGGCTAATTCTGAGCTTGCCTAATTTTGGGTCATCTACTTCGACTGTCTCATTTGCCGACCACCATGTACTAGAATCATTGACTTTGAACTTCTTGTCGTGTTTTTTAGGTCGCCCCATACCTGAATAACTTTTTGGTTTTGACCATAAGCAGCAATTGGAACGTATCCTCATTAATTTACTGACGGGTATTTCTCCTACTTGATTAACCCACGAACCATTGCCATATTCACTATCCAACACCACTAAAACTTTTTGCTTTATGTGTCGGCTTACTTGTTTGAGTTGCCATGCTGCCTTTGATATTGGTTTTTCGTAGGATGTAATTCTCTCATGTCTTAACGGCAATGCCCAATTTCTTTGTTCTTCTGCTGGTAGCCAAGCAATAGTGCTGTATCCTTGTCCCACTGTTACGGAATTATTTGAGGATGCCTGGTGTTCATAGGTTCTATCTTTGAGGGTTTTTGCTCCTCTTCTTCCCCATGCTGTATGGTCTATTCCTAACAGCACATATTTTGATGATGGTATTTCTTCTGCGTACCTTTTCATCAATTTATTTCTGTTAGGGCGACTATCTTGTAAAGCTTCATAGGTACTCGACCATTTTCTTCTAAACAGGGGCGATAGAGAAAACTCAGCTAAACAACTAGCATTTCTTGTCGTTATCACACTATCCATCAATTCAAATGTTGCATCCTTGGCTTTACCTAACATTTGATACGTTTGTTGACGTAATTTTCGATATCGGTCATATTCCATAATGGGGAGAGTTTGAATTTTGTTGTTATTTTCATTTTCTCCCTACTTGCCCTTCATTCTCTTTTTATTTTCTGTTTTAGCCTTTCCGTTAGTCTAAACTACAGGTGTAAGTCCCGATTGAAAACAATAGATTGGAATGCAGCTAATCAACGAAATAACCAGCAATTTTACAGAATGGCAGTGTCAGAAGCTTGACGATCTGACGACGATGCACTCTCAGAGATTCTCAGGAAATATACATCAGCAGCTCAAGAGCAATTTTAAAAGTGCTTATAGTCTACTATCTCGAAATAATTACACTATAGTAATTAGCTGTTTTGTTAACTACACAAACGTTGCTGTTCTGATAGAAAATTAAATAGCTGGTATTGACTGGAAATTCAAGCAGTATTTAACCTAAATTCGGGTTAACAAGATCGGTCTACTTAGATAGCTATAAGCTGTAAGTTCTAAGCCTAAACCTTTGTAACCTCTTTGCCGAGCGATTCTATTCTCGAATAAACCATAGAGATATTAAAACCGCTAATTTTCCAGCGTTTAGTTGGATCTTGAATGCGATCTTGAAAGCGTTTTTCCTGCTCTTTGTCGCTGACAGAAAACCAGTATTTAATTAGGATTATGCCCGATCGCTGAATCATAGTTTCAAACTGGGGGCAAGAGCGCATAAACTCGTTGTATTCATCATAGGTGCAAAAACCCATCACCTTTTCAACTCCCGCGCGATTATACCAGCTGCGATCGAACAGGACTATTTCCCCTGCTACGGGGAGGTGTGCCACGTATCGCTGGAAATACCACTGAGTTTTTTGGCGATCGCAAAGACAATTAGATTTTTAGCTAAAATGTTGACCGCATTTTTCTGGCGACAAAAGCCCGCTTCGAGCATTCCAAAACCAGCATTCATAAAGATGACCAGAATAGAACACAGCAGTAGAAACACAGTGTCTAAAACGACTCTAAGCTCATCGAGGCTGGCAGGAGCTTCAAAATCTTGTGCTGTAGCTGCGCTATTCCAAACCAGAACGATAATTGCTGATAAGGGAATACAGGCAAACCAATAGGATGAAAAATATTTGAATATCGTTCTCAACGGCTGGAAAATTGGTAGAGACTTGAGCGATCGCCAATTATTAGCTTTTTTTGTTTTTAATTTGAGTTTCATTTTCTTTTGAGGCGATCGAAGGACAATAATATTTTGAGGTAGCAAGAATCAGAGACTTTGCTGGGGTTTGGCTTTAAATCTCAACAAAATTGGTAATAAGTTTTAGGACGTTTTGCATTTGAAAGGTAATGTCATCAGCAAAACGCCCAGCTAATTATTTAGACAAAACTATTTAATAAACAGCATCTCTTGATACTTAGGTAGAGGCCAAAGTTCGTCGGCTAATTCTCCTTCCAAAGTATCGGCGCAGACGCGAACTTCATCCATCATCGGACGAATAGTGGTCGCAAAATACTGCATGTGCGCTTCGGTAGAGTCAAAATCTTCTTTATCTAAAGCCGACTCTAAGGTGCTGGATAAATCTACAATTTTGTTAGTCAACTCTCCCGCTTTTTTGGCGATCGCGAAATTAAAATCTAATCCTAATTCCTTGAAGCCAGCCATAGCTGTTGCTAGCTCGGCTACATATTTGACTGCTGCGGGATAAATTAGAGTTTTTGCCATGTCTACTACTAGCTTGGCTTCTACCTCAATTGAGAGAATGTACTGTTCTGCATATACCTCAAAACGACTTTCTAATTCCGTAGGCGAAAGCACCCCAGTTTTTTCAAACAGCTCTTTAATAGATTTATCTTGCAAATAGGGCAGAGCATCAGCAGTAGTGGGTAAATTTAGTAAACCTCTTTCTTCTACAGCCATCTTGTGCCACTCCTCAGAATAGCCATCGCCACCAAAAACAACCGCACCGTGGTCGTCCATGATTTCTCTGATGATGTTATAGACAGCCGTTTTGAGTTCTGCCTCAGCAGATAATTCCGCTTCTAGCTTATTAGAAACCCAATTCAAAGAATCTGCCAGGATAGTGTTCATGGCAATTAAAGGACCTGCTACAGACTGGTTGGAACCAACAGCTCGAAATTCAAATCGATTGCCAGTAAAGGCAAAGGGAGAAGTCCGATTGCGATCGCCTGAATCTTTAACGAACGTAGGTAGAGTTGGTACGCCAAAATCCATTATGTCACTAGCTTTGCAGCCAGTCAGATCTCCTTTTTGAATCTGATTGAAGACATCTTCAAGCTGTGTACCAAGGTAGACAGAAATAATGGCTGGGGGAGCTTCATTTGCACCTAGTCGATGGTCGTTACTCGCCGTAGCCACTGCTGCTCGCAGTAATGAACCAAACTTATGCACTCCCCGTATCACCGCAGCACAGAAGGTCAAAAACTGAATATTTGTATGAGGTTCATCCCCTGGATCTAAGAGATTCCCCTGTGTAGAGTTGCCAACAGACCAGTTAACGTGTTTACCCGAACCATTGATACCTGCAAAGGGCTTTTCATGCAGTAGACATATGAATCCATGCTTTTTGGCGGTATTGCGTAGAATAGTCATAGTCAACTGCTGGTGATCCGCAGCAGCATCAGCCGATTCGAAATAAGGTGCAAGCTCAAACTGACCTGGGGCAACTTCGTTATGCCTAGTTTTTGCAGGTATGCCCAGGCGATACATCCTTCTTTCTACTTCCTGCATGAAGACCTGAACTCGTTCGGGAATTGCGCCAAAGTAATGGTCGTCAAACTGCTGACCTTTAGCGGGAGGTTTCCCAAACAAAGTCCGCCCTGTTAATAGTAAATCGGGGCGAATATTGGCAAAGGCTGCATCTACCAAAAAGTATTCTTGTTCTGCCCCACAGCTAGAGCTTACGGGGGCGATATCACTATAGCCCAGTTGTTTGAGAACTTTTCGCGCCGACTTATCCATCGCCTCAATCGATCGCAGCAGGGGAATCTTTGTATCTAATGCTTCTCCAGTCCAAGATACAAACACCGTCGGAATACATAAAGTTACCCCGTTATCTGTTTCCATGACGTAGGCAGGAGAAGTTACATCCCAAGCGGTGTAGCCTCTCGCTTCAAAAGTCGAGCGAATACCGCCGTTAGGAAACGAAGATCCATCGGGTTCGCCTTTAATTAGAGTTTTACCCGAAAATTCAGAAATTACCGTCCCGTCACTCTGTACCGAGATAAAACCGTCGTGCTTTTCGGCAGTGGCGTTGGTTAGGGGGTAAAAAACGTGGGCGTAGTAGAGTGCGCCTTTAGACATTGCCCAGTCCTTCATCGCTGCTGCCACGATATCTGCTACGGTCGAATCGAGTTTGGCATCAGATCTAATCGTGTTTTTGAGAGATTTATAAACTGCTTTGGGCAAACATGCCTGCATCTTATTCAGGCTAAAAACATCGCTCGCCCACATATCTTCTAGGGTTTCAGCAGGCTTAACCGCGATCGGTTCTCTTTCCGTAATCTGATAGATTGCCTGAGTTCTTGGTTCATATCCCATGACATTTCTCCCTTTCTAGATATTTCATTTAAAGGAATCTTAGAAAAACGCTGGCGGGATAAAAGTATAAAATGATACTCGTACAATAGTATGATTAGTTAAAAATACGTAGTATGCTTATAACGTTGTCAAGGATATTGTTCGTTCTATTAACTGGAGACCCTTATCGAATCTGTCAATAAATTGATATTTCGCTTTCTTTCAATTAAGAATAAGCAAAAAATAAATGTCATCATTCGGTGCAATTTTCAGCAATTAAAAAGGATAGATCTTCATTATTTAGGCGATCGCTTTTATTGTTTTTGCATCCACAGATACAGGATTCTAATAAAGGCATAAGCTGTAGTTCGCATTGAGGACACTTGTCATCTATTTGCCATAAGTCCGCTATCGTTATTTGTCTTTCTAAAGCTATGGCTAATTTTTGCAGATTAGAGCCTAAACTTCGATTTATTTCTGCTGTAGTCATTTCTATTTCGCCATTTTTCACCATAGTTTTTAACTTATGTCTAACTTCTAATAGCGTGTACAATGACATTTGATAAACAATAGACTGAGATTGCTGTTCGGTCTTTATTGCTACACGAGTATCGCTACTTAACATGGTGACACCAAAGAAATGAGTTTTTAATAGGAGATCGCGATTTGTTGACTGGAGAGAATCGACTTTGCTGATGCTGCGATCGAGAAATCTTTATAGACTAATTTCTCATAAAACACTTTTAGATGATGCTCATTCCGAACAAAAATGCTGTGAATCGAGATTATCTAAACTATCAATGGCGATCGCAAAGCTAGTTGCAGACATCGCTTTTTGTAATAATTGATTCAACCGATCGAGATCTTGCACTGACTTAATGCGATCGCACGTCGCTTCTGGAAGCTCGCCAAAACGCTCGGTAAGAGTTTCAATAATCAAACTTTGCTGTTTGTTTGCAGATATTTGTAACTTCTGTTCGACCTTCTCTATTTCTTGCTTTTGGCTATTAATCGTTTCGATAATTTGTTGTAGAACCCTCGCTAGGATACCCAATTCATCCGATCTAGAGGCAAAACTATCAAAATCCGCAGTCGAAAACTTGCTATTCTCTACTGCCGAGATAATAGTAGCGGTTACGGCATATAGTTCTTCTAACGACTCAGTAGTTTGTTGATGATTTTTTTCCAACGCATCCATCATCTGATTGTAACGGGTGGCTATATGCCCATTTTCGGTAAAAGATTCTACGGGAACTCGTAAACTCAAGTCATGGGTTCTGGCTTGTAAATCCATTGTTTGAAACAGTTCGTAGGTATCGGTTTTGGCATCGTGTTCGGAGACGTTTAAACCCAACTCTTCGTCTTCGGGAGATACCCGCAAGGCAAAAAATGAATTGAGCAGCTTCAGTAGTAACCAGCTAGAACCAAACGCCCAGACACAGGCAACCGCAACGCCCAATAGCTGTACCCCAAGCTGACTAATTCTATTTAAGCCAGTATCAATTGATTCTAGCTGACCGAATAAAGCCACGCAGAGCGTTCCCCAAATTCCAGCTCCACCGTGAATTGCTACTGCGTCTACGGCATCATCGATACAATAGTATTTTAAAGTTTGCGAAACTAACTGAGCTACAATCGCCCCCGTTATCCCAACTATTACTGCCAAAGGAGTAGCTACCAGATTACAACAGGCGGTAATTGCGACTAACCCCGCGATCGCACCATTAATCAGCTCTCTCGCTTCGATCCGACGATATCGCCACTGACTATACAAAATAGCGGTAACGATCCCCGCCACTCCAGCCATCATCGTATTAAGGATAATTCCAGGAACTTGTTCGTTGAGTTCTAAGGTACTGCCCCCATTAAAACCGAGCCAACCAACCCAAAGTAATAATGCGCCTAAGACAGCGAAGGGTAAGTTAGTTCCCTGAATCTTATTGACTTTTCCCGTGCGATCGAATCTTCCCAGGCGCGAACCTATTATTGTCAATGCTGCCAAGCTGACTAATGCTCCTACAGCATGAACAACAGTACTGCCAGCAAAATCAATAAAGCCCAGTTGTTTTAGCCAGCCCCCATCATTCCAAGCCCAATGACCAAACAAGGGATAAATAATGCCTGAAACTAAGATGGCAACGATGATATAGGCACTAAACTTGATACGTTCGGCAACAGCACCAGAAATAATCGTCGTAGTCGTACCACAAAACACTGCTTGATAGAGAAAAAAGACGGTTGCAAAGGGTTGTTCTACCTGGGCGGAGGGAAAAAAACTGCTAGTTCCAAACCATCCCGCCTGAGAAATGCCAAACATGATGCCATAGCCAAACGTCCAAAATAGAGCGACGGAAATACCAAAATCAGCAATATTTTTGACCGCCACATTAATGCTATTCTTCGCACGAGTTAAACCCGACTCCAGGCACATAAATCCTGCCTGCATCAGAAATACCAAGCCCGTACAAAGCAATATCCATAGTAGGTCGAGGGTCATTAGTTTAGCATCCTGGCATTGTTTCTTTGGTGTAGAGAATGATTCAAGCGATAGTAGCGAGCAAACTTGGGCAATTCTTCTTGATGCCCCATGACAATCAAAGTGTCTTTCGCGTTCAAAATTATCGATGAATGAGGATGACTTAACAACTCGCCGTTCTCCCGTCGTAACGCCACGACGATAAATGCGCCTTTGCCCCTGATTTTCAATTCTCGAATAGTCCTGCCAACTAAAGATGAGCTGACAGAAATAATCAATTCATCAATTTGAACTTCAATTTGAGTTAACTGCTGGTTTAAAGAATGTTGTCGGTCTTTTTGTTGTAGAAAATCTGTACTTGTGGGGCGAGTAACGATATTTGCCATTTGAATCCCGCTAACTGTAGCAGGTAAGATAACGTGGTTTGCCCCAGCTAGGCGCAGTTTCTTCTCGGTGCTGGGTAATTCTCCTCTGGCAATAACTGATAAACTCTGGTTTAGTTCGCGGGCGGTAAGGGTAATGTAGACGTTGGTAGCATCATCGGGTAAGACTGTCGCTAAAACTTGAGCCTGCTCGATCCCAGCCGATCGCAAAATATCTTCATCCGTAGCGTCTCCTTGTTTGACCAGATATCCCTGTTCTTCTGCTAAAGCAATTCTTTCTGGATCGTTGTCGATAATTACGAAGTTGTTTGAGTTTTGGGATAGCTGCTGTGTCATAACTTGAGCGATTCTGCCAAAACCACAGATGATTATATGATTTGATAAATTGGCGATCGCACTTTGTTGACGTTGAGCATTAAAAGCACGAGTGATTTCCCCTTCTGCAACCATCTGTACTTTGTGTTTAAAGATACTACCTGGCAAAAAAGATACGTAATATCCAAGGGAATGCTTAAGGTTGACTCGATGTTTTAGATCTACTCTGCAGTAACATCACAAAACAATCTATTGTGACGAATAAAGTAGTTTCGTTCTTATTTCGACAAAAGTGTTAGGCTTAAGGTTGAGAATCAACAGATTAACGATTAAGCTTGTATCCAGTATTTAAAGGTTTTTCCATAAAGTATTGAGCTATTTCTTTTCCAATAATCCAGTCTCTCTAAACGCAACATTCATTGAGCAGACAACCAGAATATGTCAATTTACGTAGGCAATCTATCTTACGAAGTAAATCAAGAAGACTTAAATGAAGTCTTTGCTGAATACGGAACTATCAAACGAGTTCACGTTCCTAGCGATCGCGAAACAGGTCGTCCCAGAGGATTTGCATTTGTCGAAATGGAATCTGAAGCAAACGAAGATAAAGCTATTGAAGCTCTAGATGGAGCAGAATGGATGAATCGTCCGCTAAAAGTTAATAAAGCCAAACCTCGTGAAGACAATCGTGGTGGTGGAAGAAATAACCGCTTTTAGGCTGATTTTTGCAGGTAGATAGCTCTGCTTAATCGGCGATTCTACAAAATGTCTTTCGCGATCGTGACATTTTTTGGTGTTGTTTTCGGCGACGCAGGCAAAGCTTCCTAATTGCGCGCTAGAGGCAAATACCTCTGGCTTCCTATTCCATTGGCTACCACGATCGGTAACGGATATTTGATATTTTCTAGCGAAAGGCTGTACCGTCCTGCCGATCGAAAAACAAGGTAGTTAACCCAGAAATAGGGTTAATTGCGATCGCTAGTCTCTCATTTTTATGAGGGACTTTTGTTTTGTCGGTATTTCGATTTTTTTGATGATGTTATGCCGTTCCTCTTTAAAGCTGCACTTAATATTTTGAGTTGAGTCTCGCGCCAAGGCGCCAAAGGATTAAATTATTTTCTGAGTACTGTAAATAACTGTATGGTGCTAAAAAGTAAAGTCACAGATGTAGCTAAAACTCTATTTTTTGCTTTCTAGCTGCTTTGACTCTACTACATACTGAGTTGCTGCATGAACCAAGGGTAATAATGCCCCTGCTTGCTCTGTACCGTTCACTCCCAAATCGCTATGGCAGAGAAAAATCTTATCTGTAACTCTGGTCATAACATCCCGCAAAATCCGTTCTAGACGCTCTCGATCTAGATCGTATTCATTTTCGGGCATCCATATCTCACCCGTCCACTGCTTGAGAAACAAAGGTGCAGCAAACAGTGTGGCAGCACCGCCTTGTGACCATAGGGGAGAACTAGCATCAAGCCAGAATTGCCAGCGATGAGACGATCGCAGGGAGCGATATTGGAACACGGTGGAAAGAGTGACGGCTTCTGCTTTGGGCGAAAACTGCCGTAATGGTCGGGGATTGGCGGTAATTGTTCCTCGACGCAATAGTTGGATAAATTGGGCAATGGTAGCGGTTTGGGTCTGAAAACTTGGCTCATTTTCTCTCAGTCGGCGGTCTACTTCCCAGAAATGCTGGGCAGTTTCCATTAGCTCTCGTAGTATAGAGCGATCGTGATATGCGGTGCGGGATCCTTGACGCGAAGCCGAACCCCCCGAAGGAGTCGAAGTATTACTATTTAAAAAATGCTCGATCGCTTCAGAGAGGAGAATGGTAGGAGTCAAAAAGCTCTGCTGCTGCTGTCGCAATTTCTGAGTCTCAATCCAGCTAACGATTTGTCCATAGGCTTCGGTGGCTTGATGTCCCAAGCGATCCCAACGGGGAAAAGTTTCCACGGGTGACAGGCAGGGATATTCGGGCTGATATTGATAGCAGTAATCGCCAATCAAACCCGCTCTAACTGGATCGATCTTGCCCTGACTAAAAACGATCAGCATCTCGGCAACCCCATCGCGATCGAGCAAACGACCCAAATCTTGATAAATTAAGCCCAATAAAGTTAGCAAACTTCTAACTAGGGGAGAGCTAATAATCGGACGCTGTTCGTTTAACGGCGTAACGGCAATATTTTTGGCAGCTAAGATTTCAATCAGACTGTAGCGAGCAATCTCGTCTAAACCAGGGGCGATAATCGCAATTTCTGAAGGTTTAAGTCCCCGATCTACGGCTTGAATAATAATTTCCGTCGTCTGTCGCAGGAGTTCGGCACGAGAAATGGTCTGCAAAGACTGGATCGCATCTGGCGCGGACACTAAATAAGCATTGTCCATGACTAAATCTACTGCCGTATCGGCAAATTCTAGTCCGAGATTATTGCTCGCAGAGACAAGCTGCTCTTGCTGGCAACGAGAAGCTAAACCCAGCAGGTAGCCAGGATCGGCATTTAAACCCAAACGAATCTGACCGTGAGGATTATAGGTAAAGACGGCAGTTGCTCCACAATCTAACATCACGTCAAATAAATCGCGGGCGATCGCAGGATAGTCATCTACATCATCGGCAAACACCGCCTGATAACGATCTCTCAGATGCTGCTGATACTGAGGATTGGGTAATAAAAAGCGCCAGTACAGCTCATAAATTAGACCATAGGTAAGCAGGCCTCTGTCTAAGCAGTAGCTACGCCAGGAGAGTAACAATTCGCCCGAACGTTGATAGAGCTGAGTCCGATCGTCTTCTAGATCGTTAGCTGGCATTCCTTGATGTAAGATGGTTGCAATGTCTTCTGTCTTTACCCCACTAGCCCCCGCAAGCTGCATTAAGTCGAGGGTTTGACGTACTAATCGATTTTCATTTTCTAGTTCGCATAGGGACTGCCAGTCTGGTTCATTGCGCCATAGCTGGGTGGCTAACTCCTGTTCTGTTTCAGGGCGTAGTCTGAGGGGAAACTGAGCCTTGAGATTCAGCGCCTCAAATACGAGAGGAAAAAATAGCATTACCTCGTCAGTAACAAACCCGACAGGAGTCTTGCACACTACGGGATAGGTTCCTTCTACCGCTAGTACCAGGCGATCGCTCAACTGACGGCGATTCTGATTATTGGCAGCAAAGACTAAGATCGCTGAAGCTAAATTTTGTGGTGTAGCTTTATGTGGTTTATGAAGCTGTCTTCTCACCCAGCTATAGAATTCCTCGATCAAACGGCTGGTTTTACCCGTACGAGATGTTCCCGTAATCCAAAGAGAAGTGTTATTTGGCAGTCTTGAAGGCATGTCTTTGAAATAAAATCTTGGTAATTTCTCGATCCTATCTAACAAAGAGAATTGAGGGTCTTTATTTTAGATCTTGAAGCCATTGTCTGAATTCTGGAGCAGTTCGAGTGCGGGGAGTGGGAACAGCCTTTTTGCGGACTAAAGCCGTTGTTTTCTTGGAGAATACCATCAGCGATTTATGAGCCAGATCGCTAACGACGAAGGGGTTTTTGAGAGTATGGGCGATCGCCTCAAGCAGTTTCCGAGCGCGAATAATTTCTAACAAACGATAGAAAGCTAATCGCTTTTGAAATATAACCAAGTTTTCCACCAAAGTCTTACATAACCGAGATTCTTGGGGAGAGGTAACTTCGCGATCGATAAAGCTCTGGGTAATAGCACAAGACTCTGCCAAATATTCTGTCGGCTTGCGGGTAGATAGAGATACTGCTCTAGTACGATAATAGTAGTAAGGCTGTCCCAACAGATAGAACTGCGCTTGCTTTCTCAGACATTCTAGATAGAGAGTAAAATCTTCTCCCACCTTTAATTTTTCGTCATACCAAATTTGATTCTGAAGTAAAAACTCTCTTCTCATCAAGGGTTTGGTGTAGCCCAGACTCCAGTTGCGTTTGGCATTAATTGGGGTCAGGCGATCGCTGGTCACAAATTTTATCGCATCTATCAAGGCAATCGGCAACTGTTTTACGTGAGCGGATTCTGCGAGGAGTGTACTCCAGTATTTTCCTCGATCCTCATCAATTAGCCAGAGATCGTCAGCAATCATGTCAGCATTATTTGCCTCTCCCGCAGCAATTAATTTTTCTAGCCGTTGGCGAGCATACCAATCATCCGAATCTAACAGGGCGATCCACTTGCCTTTTGCCTGCTCGATACCGATGTTGCGTCCATAGCTAACTCCACGATTTCGCTCATTTTGAATTATTTTTAGTCGCCGATCGATAAAGCTGCGGGCAATTCTAACGGTCGAATCAGTCGAGGCATCATCAATCAAGATAATTTCTAGATTGCGATAGCTTTGATTTAAGACAGACTTAAGTGCCTTGGCAATAAAATCTTCACTATTGTAGGTTGGAATAATAACGGATACTTCTGGTTTCATCGAGCTAAATTTTTCTCCTATTCGTCTTTCTCTCAATAGGATGTAGCTCTCTAGATTATGCATATAGGCTGCTCATTGAATATTTAAAGTTGCAGTTACTTATTCACAGCGCGGAATTGAGTATAAGCCTGGAAATCTTTATGGGCTGAGCATCTTCTGTTTTGTGTTTGTAAACATAGTTTTATGCGGATTGACTCAATTGGGAGATCGATGATACTTGGTACTACAAAAATAAAATCGAGCTAACATGTCGACAAACAATCTATTTTAAACGGTTATTATTAATTAGTCTTCCCAATTATACCCTGTATAAAACGCGAGATTTTATTACTCAGAACCAGCTAAATCGTATCTATTTAAGCTTTCAAATAGGCGCAACCATACGATCTACAGACAAAAAAAAGTGGCGCAAGCACCACAGAGATATAGATCTTTTTTTGAACAATTTGAGTTAGATAATCGTAGAACAAAGCCAGAGAATCGGCTAGAGATTAGTCAAATCCGACTGATTGCCATCAATGCAGTCGATCGCTTCTTCTAAAAATAGCTGCGCTTCTTTGTTACTACCATTAACCGTCCCCAGAGAAGTTCGCAGTTTAGAAGTAATTGAAATTATCTTGCGAGCAATAATCTGGATCAATTTGGTATCTTTTTTGGTCTGGGTTGAGCCGTTGCGCTCGATCTGCTCTATCTCTCTCTCCAAAAGCTTGTTGAGGTTATTAATTTCAACCAAAATCTTGCCCGTGTTCTGCATAGGTAGTTCGATCTGCTCGATTTTAGACTTTGCTAGATTAACGGTGTCCTTGATGTGGCTTATCTGATGTAGTCCCGTTTTGACGGTGTGAGACTGTTCCCTAACCGTCGCTTTTGATAGAGATAGTCCAGTATGAAAAGCAATCTCCTGAAAATGCTCGATTTCCTCCGATTGCCAATCCTTGAAATCAAAACACTGATGTGCGACCAAAAGACCGTAGATCTTGCCATCATCCCAGTTGATCGGTGCGACTAAATTTGACTTTACGCCTATCTTGGCTAGATTCTCTACATAACACTCAGTCATTCCCGCTTCAAAAATATTGGGGATAGCGCGAATTCGACCTTTCTGATACCGATCTATGTAGCGGTATTCAAAACATGGATCTTTAATTTCATTTCCCAAAATTGAGGCTAAAGCGGGAGCAGCAGCTTCGGCGACGATTTTACCCAGCTCTCGATTCTGCAGTCCGTATACAACGACGCGATCGCAATTGACGATTTTACGAGCTTCTAATACTCCTTGCTGTAAAACTTCATCACTAGTCAAGGCTTTGTGAATCTTGCGAGTCGAATTATTAATTAGTATTCGAGTCTGTTTGTCACTTTCTTTCTGAGATTCTAGACTGGTATGGGTTTTTTGGCGATCGAGCTGTTCGATCAGCCAGCTAGATACTTGCAGTGCAAACTCCACCTCTGACCGTTGCCACTCTCTGCTATTAGCGCACTGATGCATGACCAACAAGCCATACAAAGAATTATCTTGGCGAACGATGGGTGTAACTAAATTAGATTTGACATCAATTTTTTCCAGGGTTTCTAGGTGGCAGGGATTAATCGTTGACGTGCGAACATCGTTAATTGCCCGCACTCTACCGCGACTGTACTTTTCAATATAGCCCTCCTCAAAGCAAAGATCCTTAATTGTCGTGCCTAAGGTTTGGGTATAGCCTGGAGTTACCGCTTCTGCGACGATTTGACAGTAAGATTCAGACTGTAGGCTGTAGACGACGACGCGGTCGCATTTTAGAGCCTGGTAAACGGTTTTAACTGCCGTCTGGAGCAGATCTACTTCTGTTTTTGCTTCACGTAAATTTCTAAATAGTTCCGTAAAAATGCTGTTTGCAGGAGACGAACCATTCGCCGAAGTCCCAGTCAATGATAATGATGGTTGAATAGTCATAAAGATGATTAATATTGCTAAAATTTTCTCGTAATTCAGCTAATCAAATAGTTAAGATTGCTGCGGGACAAAAATTTTGCTAAAAAAGAGAGATATATTTGTTACTTTTATAGTTATGTGTAACCACTGAGAATTTTAGCGTATTCAAGGAATAAAATCTTCCGTATAGCCCAAACAAAATAAAAAATAAACGCTCATAATTAGCTGTTCATTCAAAATTTGTTTGCTGCTTGAGACAAATTTTTTTTGTTTAATTGCTGATAATCTTTTTTTGCTAATTGAGTCTGAGGAGTAACTTGGCAAGGAAGATTAGAATAAGATGGGAGGTAGTAGATTGCCGTGGAAACCGCTATTTTCTCGGCTATTAAATATTACCAACTCTAGCTTTTTTATTGATAGCCTAGTTTAATTATTCCCATGCTGCTGGAGACGGTCTGCAGCAAAATTTTTCAGCAGCCGACCAAATATTGCTGGATGTTCAAAATGGACATTGTGTCCGCTATGCTTAATAACCCTCAGACGGGCTTGAGGCAAGCGAGCGAGCATCATCTGATTAATTTCTCGAAACTTAGAGTCCAATTCCCCCACGGTTAAGAGTGTCGGCTGCTCTATTGCTGCTAAATGCTCCCAGAGCGATGGTTGCTTACCCAAGCCACAACCCCTTAAGGATTTTGCTAGCTTGAGGGGATTATTCTGCAATCTTCTAGAGATTGCCTGCTGGTAATTGGGATGAGTCCGAAAAGACTCAAATAAAGGGTTGCTATACCACTGTTGCAAAAAACTGGATAAGCTAACCGACTCTAGGCGATCGCTTAGGCGTGAATCTCTGGCTATACGGCTTTCTCTTTCTGCGACTGTTGCCAAACCAGGAGATGCTGATTCTAAAACCGTAGCGACAAAAAACTGAGGAAAATGAATCGTCAAATATAGAGCCAGTCGCCCCCCCATCGAATAGCCAACTAAAATACAGCGCTCGATCTCCAACGCTGTTAATAACTCAATTAGTCCAGAGGCAGTCTGCTCCATTTGGTAACTGCTGTCGTGACTGACCTTCGTTTGACCGTGACCAGGCAGATCTACCGCCAAACAGCAGAATTCTGGCAGACAATCTATGACGGCTTCAAAGTCCCGACAGTCCCCCATAAAACCGTGTAAAAAAAGAATTATAGGCTGCTGGCGATCGCCTCTGAAAATATAATTAAACTGATATTCCCTGGCAATGGCTTTTTTTCCTCCTTAAATGCGATCGCTTACTACTTACTATCCACTACCTTAGCGAAGCGACATCATGCAGCCGTAACTCCATATTCAGCTTCTACAACGTTACGATAATATTTTTGCAACTGCTGAGTAGCAGCAGCCCAGCCCCACTGTTCGGCTTCATGACGAGCATTTACTCGCAACTCTTCTCGCACGGTAGTCGCCTCTAATAACGATTTAGTCGCGGTAATTGCCCCGTTTGGGTCGTCTGGTTCAAATAAATAGCCATTAATGCCATCGGTGACAATATCGGGAATGCCTCCCGAACGGGCTGCTACGACAGGACATCCCGCAGCCATCGCTTCGAGCAGCACTAGCCCTAAAGTTTCAGTGCGGGACGGAAAAACAAAAGCATCAGCCGAAGCAAATGCCGAGGCTAATTCTAATCCCTGCAGATAGCCGACAAAATTAGTTTTTGTTCCAGCAAAATGAGCTTCTAGAGCTTCACGATTTGGTCCATCGCCGACAATCGCCAAACGAGCTTGAGGAATGGCTTCTAGTACGGGCTTAATCTGGTCGATTTGTTTTTCTGCCGAAACTCGACCGACGTATAGTAATAGTGGATCTTCGGGATGTCCTTGAGACAGGCGCGATCGCATTTGCGCCGAGGCTAGATGGGGCTGAAACATCTCTGTGTCTACTCCCCGCTGCCATAAATCTACTCGCTCGATCCCATGACCGACCAATTCCTTGACCATGGCGCTTGAGGTACAGAGATTGAGCTGTGCTTTGTTGTGGGCTGCCTTTAATAGTTCCCACAGTAAACCTTCTAATGCTCCTAAACCATAATGGTGCAGATATTGGGGCAAATGAGTGTGGTAGGAAGCCACCAGGGGAACATTCATCGTTTTAGCATAGTAAATACCTCCTACACCTAAGAAAGCAGGGTTGACAACATGAATTAGATCGGGATTGAACTTTTCGATCGCATTTTTGGTTCCCAGTGGCGGTAAGGCTAATTTTAGCTCTGGGTATAGAGGCAGAGGCATTCCTGGCACGCCATAGACTTTTGCTCCCTTATATTCCGTCAATCCCCCTTCTGGGGCAACTACTAGAACGCGATCGCCATTACGCTCTAGATGTTCGATCGTGTGGCGCAGACGAGTAACAATACCATCAACCTTGGGCAGAAACGTTTCGGTAAACAGGGCAATACGCATAGTTTAAATATATTAAAAACTCTATAGCCGACAAATTGAGCAGATCTGAAAAATACCTAAAAATATATTGATTATGAATCTATGTAAGATTTTACAGCTAGTTTTAACTATCTTTGTCGATAATCTTGGCTTAGAGTCGCCTTAACCATCTCTTCATTCGATTCTCCAGGTAGCCAAAGCCAGACAAAGCCAGCCAATAATAAATGCCATGCCGCCAATCGGCGTGATTGCTCCCAACCACTTAATCCCTGTTAAAGTTAGGGCATAAAGACTGCCTGAAAAAATAAATATTCCCGCAATGAAAGCATACCCCGCCACGGCTAGCAGCACCGAGTCGGGAAAGCGAGAGATCAGGATAGCGACCAGCATCAGCGCCAGGGCATGATACATCTGATACTTAGTACCCGTTTCCCAAATCGCTAGAGAGTTAGCGCTCAGACGATCTTTAAGGGCGTGGCTGGCAAAAGCTCCAAACACTACCGAGATGCCTCCAAACATTGATGCGATCGCTAAAAAAATTCGAGTCACAGTTTTCTCCTAAAGTATTTACAAATCATAATATTTTTTACGATCTTTCTTAAATAGCAACGATTAAACTAGTCATTTTGGCATTTTTAGTCTAATACTGTAACGAAGATTGAATAGAAGGCAGAATATTATGTTGCGGTATCTGTGGGCAAAATCAACGGCGATTTGTTGTCTGAGCTTGGGATTATTTACCCTAGCTATTCCTGAAGCGACAGGCGAAACAGTCGCCGAAAAAATTGTTCGCACGGGAACTTTAACCGCAGGCACCAGTAAAGATGCCTTGCCTTTTGCTTTCCGTAATGATGAGGGTGAGCTGGTTGGCTATTCGATTGATATTTTGGAATTAATCGCTCGCCAGCTAGAGACAGAATACGATCGGGAGATCGATCTTGAGCTAGTTGCTCTCGAACCAAAAGCTAGAATTCCCCAGCTTATTGCAGGAGAAGTAGATATCGTTTGCGATGCCAGTAGCTTTACCTGGAAGCGCGATCGCCAAATTGATTTTTCGTTTAGCTATAGCTCTGCAGGAACAAGACTATTAACCGCCAAAGGCAAAGATTATTGGGATGCTGAATCTTTAGCTGATGTACGGATTGGTGCATTGACTAAGACCACTAACGAGAAGACTATTCGGCGTATTCAGCCCGAAGCAGAGATTGTCATTGTCAAGGATCGCGCTGCGGGGTTTGCAGCTCTTAGAAACGGTGAAATTGACGCTTTTGCCTCCGACGGAATTTTGCTTGAAAGCTGGTTGCAAACTGAGGGAGATCGCGATCGATGGCAGGTTGTCGGAGATTTTTCCCGTGAAGGTATTGCCTGCATGATAGCTGAAAACAATTCTAAGCTGATGAATACGGTAAACTACAGCCTGATCGAGTTTATGCAGGGACTACTCGAAGATAGACCCGAATACGTGGCAATTTTCGACCGATGGTTTGGCGCTCAAGGTGTGCTACCTCTGACTCAGGATTTGAGAAGTATTATGATCGATAACATGCAGTTATTAATCGATTTTAAAGATCGGATCGATCCAACTGACGAACAATCGGAATAATCCCTGATAATCGGGCAAAAATACTCATTTTGACCGCTAAAATGGTTAATTAGAATCGAGGCAAAATGAGTCATGAGCAGCAAGTGAAAGTCTAATTTTTGGAATATTCTATGGTTAATCGCTAGTCTGGTTTCGATCGGTGTTGCCACTATTTCTCCCTACAACTTAACAATTCCCACAGGTTTTTCTGGGAGATATATACTTCAAGAGTTTCGTTTTGGCAGCAGCTTCAAGGATTACTGGCAAAATATTCTATTGTTTATGCCGTTTGGATTCAGCTTGACTAGCCTGGCTGTTGCAGTCTTGCGTCACCAGCTATCTACTCGCAAAATTTTAGCTTTTGCCTTATTTTCTAGTATTCTGCTCTTCAGCGCCCTGGAAACAACTCAGTTGTTGCTACCCAGTCGGGTCAGCAATTTGACCGATATTATCAATAACGGTTTGGGTGGTTTTTTCGGCGGGATCTTTGAGGTTTATCGCTAGGCAATTGGGCGTTTAATCTTGGGAATTCTCAGACAAGATCGCCGTCTGCTGAGTTTGAAATCTTTGTTGGGTGCGATCGCTTGCTACTGCGCTTTATTTAGTCTGATGATTATCGCTTTATTGGGCAATATAAATCTGTCTAACTGGGACGATGGTCTGTATCTAACTATTGGCAATGGCACGACGGGCAGTCTCCCTTGGAATGGTCAGATTAGTAGTTTGTATATTAGCGATCGCGGCTTGGATCGAGAAATTAAAGCAATATTTCAACAGCCCAATACTTTTTTTTCTCAGTCACCTAGCTTCGTGACATCTTTTGATTTTGTCGATCGAATTCAAATATTCGGCTATTTACCTGTTGGCTGGAGTCTGGTTAGCTTGAGGGTAAACTTTCCACCACTAGTATCACCATAGGCTCGAACCCGCACGATAAACTTACCGCTTTCGTTAATACGTGAAAAAAGTAGAGAGTTAGTCGTACCGTCTGGACCATCATCATTTTCTGCAACTTTTGCCCCGTCTCCAGCAATTAACATGACCATCGAATCAAAGTTGTCTGAGGTTAGGTCAATAGTTACCTGATCGCCCTTTTCTAGCTCGACAAAATAATCGCGAGCAAACCCTCCATCCCCTGTAGGAATATCATCTTGAGTGAGAATGTCAGAAATTTCGGTTTCCGAGGTAATTGCAGGAGGATTATATATTTTTGATTCGGCTTGAGCTGATAATGTCTGCAATCCTATACCGCAGAAAAAGATGCCGACGGCTAGCTTCTCTATCCCCACTGCAAAAGTTTTTAACCATCTATCGGCAAATATGACCATACCAAACCGCATTAAATTCTAATAATTTAGTAACTCTATTATATAGACCATATGAACGAGCCGATAGCAGAAAAGGGCAACCAAACTCCTAATTTAGTTGCCCTAAATTAGCTCAATCTTTGGATTGTCGGCAGCTTGAGATCGGGCTTTCCTCGCTTAACTATGTTATAGAGTTGTCGGATCGTGCGAGGTTGCGCTCAAACTTCCCGCACCTGCGATCGCCAGAAAATCAACGGACTCTTTCGTATGTCCAATTTCTGCGTCAAAACTACGATCTTCTTCTAGCTTAATCTGAGCGCTTGAAGAGCCAAGCCTGTTGTATCTTAAGCCTACTGGATCGCTGTTTCGATAGGTGGCAACTGAGGCAAATAAGCTGGGTAAGGAATCGAAGGATTGAGCAAAATTTATATTATCCCAAGTATGGTCGATACGTTTGCCCGTATGACCCGCCTGAAAGTCGAGATCGTCCCACTGACCAGTTCCCGTCTCTATTGCCAGCCAGCCAATGCTTTCTCGTCCGTGACCGCTACTTTTCAAAGCTTCTTCTTCTTCCATTGACAGTTCAAATCCATCCATACTGGCTGAATTTTGGCGCGTCCGTACAAATTGCGCGCCATTGTCGCTCTGAACCTGACTCAAAATCGCTGGAGTTGCTGTAAAGTCGCTGGCAAAATCAATATCTGCCCAAGGTGCAGCAGTGTTGGCATTGGCGAAGGTATCTAAGTTCCCCACTTCTAAAATCGTACCGTCTTCTAGCTCCCAACTTCCTGCTTCTAAAACGAGATAGCTCAAACTTTCGGCGACGTGAAATCCATCTCGATAGTCAGCCTCCTGAAGATAAAGAGAGAAGTTATCAGTTTCAATATCAGTAATTCTAGCGATCGCTGGATCTACCCCTTTGTAAGATAGCGGGAGGGCAAATACAACAGGATTAATATAGCTGTTATTTAATTGAATAGTCTTGTTATTATGATTTAAATTATAAATTTTGCCGACTTCGCCAATATTCTGACTTAGGTTACTGGTATCTAAATCTAGCTTGAAATTTTCATCGGTAATATTAACTGCTTGCCCACTACCGATAGCCCGATCATTTTGTTCAAAACTTACCTCATATAGTCCTGGATCGAGAACGAGATTATACCCACCCGAATCTGTAGTGGTTGTAGTGAAAGTAAGATTATCCGATTGGCGAACTGCCGTTACTTCTATATCTGCTAAACCTTCTCCTACTGAATAAAAATTATCATCAGATACCAGATCGTCAAAAGCAACTCCAGTTAAGAAAACATCATTGCTAGACTTTCCAAAATTTTCGGTTACTAACAAAGAATCAAAACCATCAAAGTCGCCTTTTAAAGTTGCTAAACCTACCTCTCTAAAATCTTCTGCCATGACATTTGTACGATGGCTAGAACTTTTAAACAACCCCTCATTAACTAACTCGATGATAGAGGGAGTAAGGGTCAGTGTTCCGGTCGTTGAACCCGAACTTACTTTGCTTAGATTCTCTCCCCATATCTGACCCAAATTAAACTGATAGCCCGCATCTATCATGCGGTGATTTGCCCGATCTGTATGAGTGCCAGACTGGTCGGTACTGCCATGAAAAGAACCAGCATGTTCCACCCCTTGATGAGAAAAGGTATTGTTGTCAATCATCCATTGGCTATGAAAGTCGGCAGCATCGTTTAATAAAAAGTTGAAGGCTAAAGGCTGTTTTGCTGCTTCAGAAATCGCCTCTCCTGGATCTACACCATCATTTAAGCCGATGCCATATCTAACCGCAGCATCAGTTGGATTGGCGCGGTCGCGATTAATTAACTCTAAAAGATACTGTTCATATACTGTTAGCTGATTCATATAATATTTAGCCTTGTTATATATATAACTAACATGATAACTTCCATATCTTGCAACAACTGCTTTCTTTGTAAATACAAACTATTATTTTAAATAAGCTGCTTTTTTGGGCAACAAAGTTATTGATATATCCTTAAAATAATTGCAGTAGGCAGCGATGAAAAAACAAAACATCAATACAATATAGATATTCATTATGCAAAAAAACGCCCAACTTTATATGTTTAGTCAAGCGTTTTAATGTTAGAGAAAACTGTTATAACAGCTTTTAACTAACTCATAGTATCTGCGGGCATAGCATAGAAAGCAATACCTTCATCGTTAAACATGTCATTGCTGCTCATTTCCGTCATTTCGGTTTGACTGTGGGTAAAGATATGGGTACCCTCCATCGGATCGAAGAAGCGATAAACAGGCATAGCATCTTCAGGCAGATCGTCACCTTCAGCATCAGAACTATATCCGTAAAACTTGACGTCCTCGTAACTATACTGCTCGAAGTTTTCTAGAATTGAATCTCTTTCTACTTCATTAGTCGTATAGAAATGCGCTCCTGTTTCAGTATTAAAAAAGCGATGTACTTCTTCAACGTCCGATCCTGAAATCGGATCTACCGAATTAAAGCCTTCTCCCTCTCGTAATTCATAATTGTCCAAATTGTCTTCGATGAAAGCTTTTTCGTTTTCATCAACAGTATAAAAATACAGGTCATTAGAAGAGTTGAAAAACTCATATACCTTAGTTTCGCTACTATCAACCAAGCTGACATCGCGATCGCTACCATCAAAATCAATATCGCTAGCGGTTAGAATAAAATCTCCGTCAACCTCAACTGCTCCTTGACCTTCAACAATTAGAGTCTTACTTTCCAGATCGTAAGCGATGTCATCTCCAGAATCATCACCACCAAGAATTACAATCTGGTCTTCACCTGGCTCGAAGTCAGTAATTTTTGGCAGATTTTTTGGGTCGAACTCTGCATCTAGGTCAAAGGCAATTACATCTTTTCCAGTACCAGTACGGACGGAATCTCCAGAAGTAATATTCAGAACATCATTTCCATCACCACCGACTAAAGAATCGCTTCCTGGGCCACCAGTAATAGTGTCATTTCCGCTACCGCCAACAACGGTATCAACTCCTGCCAAACCGTCTAGGACATCGTTTCCCGCGCTACCGTTGATGGAATCATCTCCTTCTCCACCAACAATAGTGTCATTTAGCGGACTGCTAAGAATAGAAACACCATCATCACCTGCTTCTACTCCGATCAAGCTTCTTTGATCTTTACGAGTAACAATGTCTAATGAATCACCAGTAACGATGACTTCGTTGGGTACAAGTTCGGTTGACAAGTCAACATATTCTATTCTTACAACACTGGACATAAATCTCTCCTAGTTTTTACAATATAAAAATGTTTTTCAGCCTTAATTACTTAAGCTTTAGAGCATAATATTTAACATTTAGCTCTAAATAGATCTAAGTATTATTAACTACAATAATTGGATTTTTAGATGGCTAAAAATAGAACTTTTCTTATCAATTGTCTACTGAGTTTTTAAATTGTCAACTAAATTATATGAAGAGATTATTTAAAATTAAGCCCAAAGCTTTGAAAGACAAAGGAAGACCGTCAGCAAAAAAAAATTAGCGATTATGTTTTTTATAAGAAGGCGTTTTTTATTTATGGGTATTATTACGCTACAAAATAATCTGCTACAAATTAATTAGAATCGATCTCTATAATTTTGCTTCAGTAAAAATATTGATATCTTCAAATTAAGCAAACATATTGTTCGGTATATTTACTCGTTCATATTCTTATAAGTAGCCACTGAAGAGGGAGAAATACGATTGAGATAGCGGAAAATCCAGTACTTCAAAACTGTGTCTAGAATTACCGGAAATGTCGCGATAAAAAGAAAATTAAAATCTCTGTTTTCGGGCAATCCTAAGTGCCTTGCAATGCCCTCAAGGATAATTTCCCATCCATGAGGAGAGTGATAGCCAACAAACATATCTGTCAGCAAAATAATTAGGAAAGCTTTCGCACTATCACTCAAGCCATAGGCAATTTCATCAAGGAATGATTTGATTACCTGAATCTCTCGTTTACAAAAATAAATAATTCCGCCAAACGCAAGTAAAGAAAAGAAATCGGCAAAAACATTACCGATCGCATTAATGCCTCGACCCCGAAACTCATCAGATAATTCTTCTGCTTTTTGCTTTATTTGTTCTTCTTTTTCTTCTGCCGAAAGTGACGGTATCGAATCATCAATCATAGATCTAAAATGCAGTCTTTCTTCATACTGACGCAGTTCCGTAAACGCCTCTTCTTCTAGATCTTGATTGATAAATAAAACCTGCTGGGGATGAGCGTTAAAATATTTTTGTACTAAAGGAGTAATAAGAATGCTTTTGGTAACCTGATGAGTTAGCAAAGGTATAATAATCAGAATTAACAAAAAGCGAATCGAGATAGCTGTTTTATTTCGGCTTTTACGAAATTTCTTGACTACTTCTTCTTCTGTATCTTCCGATTTCGGATCTATTTCCTGCTTGATACGGTTGAGCGTCCGCATAAAGGAACGAGGCAGAACGCTGGTTTTATCGGTAATAGTTTCAGTGTTAGAATCTTTGCCGTTGTTTTCTGGAGAGGATTTGTTCAAAGCGATCGAACGTTCATTCCGATTAATAATTAAGCGATTGCTTTTTTTATTTTCGTCTAAACGGCGAGTGGTAGTAACTTCAATATCTCGAACAGGCGTTTTATATTTATAGGTAACAGCGTCAATGAAGGCTAATTTCTCAATAACAGTTAATTCACGAGCATCATCAAAACCATTGGTATAGCGGACAATGCTTTGAGTAGAATCATTTGGCTGAATGCTAGAAAAAATTAGCAAACCACGGCTAATTTTAAATTCAGTTAGTCTGGCATTAATTGTGTTGAGATAGTTTTTAACATCTCCTTTGAATACCTTAATTACACTTTCAGAGTATTCTACTGAGCTAGCAGAAACTATTTGACCCGCAAAATGATCGTCTTCAATTGCTTTAATTTTGATTGCTGCACGGTAGGCTGCATCTATAGCTCGCTCTGGAGTTGCAGATAACCAACGTCTACCTACATTAAAAATATCTTGAAGTTTCATTAATTTTAGACAGCACGGTCAATAATTTAAATAAAATGTCTAGCTTGAGATTAAAATGTCTAGCTTGAGATTAGATCGAGAAAATAGTACTTTACATGATACTGAAGTATAAAACTTATGTTAATAGATTGGTCAAACAATCAACTGCACTTATGTTTGTCTCAGAAGCATCGAACAAAATATTAGTCTTCTGTTCGGCTAAATTTAGCGAATTATCGGGCTGCCATGATGATTAACTAAATACCATTTCTGCGCCATCTTCTGAAAAACATTCGTTGCTAAAGACTGTGCCTTCATTCTCCTACCTTGGTTAGCTTGAAGAACAATTTCTCTAACTACGACATATGCTAAGGATTGGTCTACCTCTACCTGTAGAATTTCCAAGTCTATTTCTAGAGCCTCTGTATTTTGGAAAATAGCCGACCAGGATTTTTCGATTTCCGACCAACCAACTAAAGGTTGGCTACCTGGATGGATGCAAAGGCTAGTTGTTCCCTGCCACCACAAAGATCGCATTGTTGTTAGATTGCGATCGCTAAAAGCAGTGTAAAACTCTTGATTGGCAGCGAGAACTATGGCTTTATCGTCTGTAGGATTAGTCATAAAAATATTTACCGTCACATCTATAGACATAATCTATCGTGCTTATCGTCTTCGTTGTATTTTCTGTGCCACCGCAAAAAACTATAATAATTGGGCAAGATTCAATGATGCTGGAGAAATTCATATGGCGCGGATGTATTACGACGAGGATGCCAATCTAGACCTGTTCAAAGACAAAACCGTAGCAATTATCGGTTATGGTTCTCAAGGACATGCTCATGCTCTTAACCTGAAAGATAGCGGTGTCAACGTAATTGTTGGTTTGTATCCTGGAAGTAAATCAAAAGCGATCGCCGAAGGAGAAGGACTAACGGTTCATCCTGTGGAAGATGCAGCCAAAGCAGCAGATCTAATCATGATTCTGCTACCCGACGAAGTTCAAAGACAGGTTTATACCGAACAAATTGCTCCCCACCTCACTGATGGCAAAATTCTAGCCTTTGCCCACGGATTTAATATTCACTTCGGACAGATTCTTCCTCCCAAAGGCGTAGACGTAATGATGGTCGCTCCTAAAGGACCTGGACACCTCGTTAGACGCACCTACACTCAAGGACAGGGTGTACCCTGTCTATTTGCAGTTTATCAAGACGCTACTGGTCAGGCGCGCGATCGAGCCATGGCTTATGCCAAAGGTGTTGGCGGTACGAGAGCGGGTATCTTGGAAACCTCCTTTAGAGAAGAAACCGAAACTGACTTATTTGGCGAACAGGCAGTACTCTGCGGTGGTTTGAGCGCTCTAATCAAAATGGGTTTTGAAACCCTAGTTGAAGCAGGCTATCAGCCAGAATTAGCCTACTTTGAATGTTTGCATGAAGTAAAACTAATCGTCGATCTGATCGTCGAGGGTGGCTTGGCTAAAATGCGTGACAGTATTTCCACCACTGCCGAATATGGCGACTATACTCGTGGACCCAGAGTCGTAACCGAACAGACTCGCACGGAAATGCGTAAAATTTTACGTGAAATTCAGCAGGGAGATTTTGCCCGTGACTTTATCCTCGAAAACCAAGCTGGAAAACCTGGATTTACTGCTACTCGTCGTATTGAGTCAGAACATCCCATTGAAGAAGTCGGTAAAGACGTTCGCGCTCACTTTAGCTGGTTAAAGTCTGACTAGTATCTTTTTGCTTAGATAGTAAGTAGTGGGGCGCAATGCGCCTGTTTGCGCGAAGGCGATGCCAAAGGCATTTGACCGTCCGAAGGACGGCATGAGAACGAATGTTCCGCACACGAAAGGCTCTGCCTTTCCCGTAGGTAAGAAAAACCTAGGCTATCAAACTAACTAAACGATCTCTCTTTGATACTGAAGTCTATTAGTTCGATCTGGCTTTATATCTCAAATTAATAGCGATTGAAAGAAGGAGAGACAGCTCTCCTTTTTTTTATAACTATCTATCGATTAAATCTGAAGCCAGTTATAACGTCTAATTTTGTCAGGCTACCGTAGATCGTAAATTAATTCTGAAAAAAAATTACATACCTAACCGACTATCTACTCGAACTGGTTGTTTTAGGACTTATTTAATAAATAGTCTCGTACAATCTCGACAATTCTAGCGGATGCCTTGCCGTCACCAAAGGGATTAATTGCCGTTGCCATTTGATTATAAAGATCCTCGTTTTCGAGTAGTTCGGCAGTCGAATTAACGATCGCATCGGGATTCGTGCCAATTAATTTGGCTGTACCTGCCTGCACCGCTTCTGGTCTTTCGGTAGTTTCTCTTAAGACTAAAACGGGTTTACCTAAGCTGGGTGCTTCTTCCTGCAAACCTCCCGAATCAGTTAACAATAGGTGACAGCGAGCGATCGCGCCGACTAGTTCGCTATAGTCTAGCGGTTCGGTTAAAAAGACTCTAGGACGATCGCCCAATGCAGCGATAATTGGCTCGCGGACGGTAGGATTGCGGTGTAGGGGCAGAAGTAAGGCAGTATCAGGAAAGCGATCGAGGATAGTATTAAATCCCTGCAAAATATCGCTTAGAGGCTGCCCCCAGTTTTCACGACGATGCACCGTAGCCAACAGCACTCGGTATTTTGACCAGTCTAAATTATTTACCTCACAGCTTGGCTTATTGCCTGCCACCGTCAGCAAAGTATCGATTACCGTGTTGCCCGTGTGGTGAATCTCTCCCGTCACGCCAGATTTATGTAAATTTTCTACCGCAAGCTTCGTTGGGGCAAAGTGAAACTGGGCGATTTGCGAAATCAACCGACGATTTGCTTCTTCTGGATAAGGATTATATAAGTTATCTGTGCGTAAACCAGCCTCGACATGAGCGATCGGAATCTGATGGTAAAAAGCTGTCAGGGCAGCAGTAAAGGCAGTCGTCGTGTCACCCTGAACAAAAATCAGCTTTGGTTCGATTTGAGCAAAGATCTCGCCCAAACCCTGTAAACTATCGCAGGTGATGCTGGTTAAGGTTTGCTTGGGCTTCATAATTCCAAGGTCAAAATTGGGCTGCAGATCGAATAGCTCCATTACTCGGTCTACCATTTCTCGATGCTGTCCCGTCAGAATCAGATGAGTCTCGATCTGAGTTAGCTGATTGAGCTGTTTAATCACTGGAGCGAGCTTGATTGCTTCGGGACGAGTTCCCAAAATTACGCCGATAGAAATTGGTTTAGTCATAATCCCTCAACACAACAACAGAACTAAATAATTGTTCTTGACAGTAAAAAACCCAGTATACTCTGGGCTTTTTAGTTGGGTATTGGCGATCGCTCGATCCAAAATATTTAGATCGTCAATCCTCGACTATATATGTCTGAAAATTTGAGCTGACTGCCTAGTAACCATAGCCAAATAGACCTTTGAGTCAAGCTAGCTATTTTTCTTTACCACAGTATCGATTGTTGGGGAACTAGAGCTGATTACTGCTCGACTCCAACCTGACAGGTCAAGGGGCATGAAGCGTAAATCGGGCTATTGAGTAAATTATTTTGTCCGTGTAGCCAGCTTAACCAGCTCACTTCTTCAGGATGAATTCCTCTTAATGATAGAGCAGCAGCGCCTACAAATACGATCGCTAAATTAAGGCTAAAAATGCTGCCCGTAACTAATAAAACTGCGCTGGCGGGTAAAACTGTTTGCAGAATAATGGTTGCTAAAAGACCAACGGTAACGACTAACGCCCCTACAGGAAAACCGACTACCAAGAGACAGACTGTTAGGGTAAAACTCCAAATCAGAAAACTTTTGATTAAACCAACATAACTATTCTTTCGGATTACTTCCATGTCTTTAAAACTCATAAACAACAACAATTATTACCAAATAAGAAATGGCTTCATTTCTATTGGAATAACATAAGTATAAGAAACTCTAACTAATAAAACACATTTTCAAAACATATTTTTACATTTGACCTATACATAAAGTTGTTCATCAAGCATCATTCTTTCAAACCCTTCTTCTTTAATTTCTGGCGATCCCCACTGCCAAAAGAGAACTTTAAGCCCTTTTTGCGCGGAAAGGAATAATTTTTATAATATCTTTAGTATTACTAGATTTTGCTGTTTAGGATTCGTAATAGCCTGCTCGCTAAGTATTTGTACTTAGGTACAACAGCTCTAGTCGTAGGCGAAAGAAAATAATTTCATAGCGTAATCTTAGCTAAAATCAGCGCACTCGATCGCGACTAAATAACTGCCGATTATTCTGTTAATGACGAACATTTATTGCTGTCGAAAGTAAATTTTAATAGCGTTTGGATTTGACCTCAAATAATTTTAAATAGTCAGAATTTTAATTTAAACTAAGTCCCACCGATCGAATTGAAGCAATACAGCAAAAGTAGGAGAAAGCTGCGTTTGTTAGAAAGATAGGGGGGATGGGCATACTAATCATATAAAAATGATAGTTTCTGGCGCATAATAAAATGAATCAAAATGTAGGTAAACAATCTCGTCCACTGCCACCCCCACCACCATCAACTATTGGCAGAACCAGCAATTCTGTGCCTGAAACCAGCGTCAAGCCTCAAAACCCAGCAGCTAAGAATTCTCAACCCGCCAAAAACAACAGACCAAAAAGAGCTTCTGGTCAACCATCTTTGGAATACATTATTAAAAAAGCTTTTGATGGCGGATTTTCCGACATCCACGTCGGCGTAGGAGAAGTTCCCCGTCTGCGCGATCGCGGTGAGATGGCGTTAACGGAATATCCCAAGACCGATACCAACACATTTATGAGCTGGCTGTACGAAATATTAAGCGATCGCGAGGTCGAGCAGTTTAAACGAGAGCTTGAATTTGATGGTGCAACTCAATACGAATTTGCCAGAATCAGGATCAACGTATTTGATACCCTACGAGGACCAGCAATGGTCATGCGTCTGATTCCCCTAAAGATTTTAACGATGGAAGAGTTGGGACTTCCTCCCGTGTTCCAAGATATTTCCGACGAACATAAGGGTTTAATTCTCGTAACAGGACCGACTGGTTCGGGTAAATCTACTACCATGGCAGCAATGGTGGACTATATTAATCGCGAACATGCCAAACACATCATCACCATCGAAGATCCGATTGAATTTGTTCACAGCAGTAAACGTTCTCTAATCAAACAGAGAGAAGTGGGGATTAATACCCGCCAATTCGATAATGCTCTCAAAGCAGCACTACGGGAAGATCCAGATATTATTCTAATTGGGGAAATGCGCGATCGCGAAACCGTCAATACTGCTCTCAAGGCAGCCCAAACGGGTCACTTGGTGATGGGAACGCTCCATACCAACAGTGCGATTAAGACGATTGAAAGGATTTTGACTCTTTTTAGCGCCGAAGAACAGGATGCAATGCGAATTGCTATTTCCGAATCTTTAGTTGCGGTCATCTCTCAAGGTTTGTGCCGTACCACTGACGGTAAGCGAGCTGCCTACCACGATATTATGGTCAATACCGAAACCGTTAAAGACTATATAAAACAGGGTAAATATGATGATATTCATAATCTAATGCTAGATGGTGAATATGACGGCATGATTACCACCAATCAGGCGCTATTTAGCCTCTATGAAGAGGGTCGGATTACTGAGGACGTAGCGCTAGAAATGTCTCCTGCTGCTAATGAGATGGCAATGATGCTTAGAGGTAGAGTTTAAATAAGCCTGGAGATAGTTTAGATCGATTTGATTTGAGATCTAGAATGTCTAATGTGAATTAAAATAGGCACATACAGACACAAAAAAGCTGGTTGGCAGAAATTGCTGACTATGTATATATATAGGCAGCTGTGCCTGCTCACTAATCTAGCATGAACAATTGATGGTCGATGTTTTGCCACAAGTCTTCAAAGGTATAGCCTTGATAACTCCTGGAGGAGATTTGATTTATGGCATCGACCATAGCAAACAGGCTCAGTGGCATATTCACTTATGCCACGGCTTACAAAAAATTCTTAATTTAGCGGGTTCTCCTCATTTTCTCGTCCCTGGATATACGGCAACGGTAGAACGCTGGTTAGACCCCACCACCCACCAGCTTCAGACTATTGCCGAAGTCTATCCTGCAGCCCAACGATATATTCCTTTACTGCAGATATTGTTTGAACTAGAAGCTACAGAGTGGCAAATTGCTCCTTGGCAGGAAGAACACTGTAGTCGAGCGGTAATTGAAACCTATCAGCCCTACTTTCCTCAGCTTTGGCAACAACACGATTTGGTAGTTCGTCTCGACCCCAAACAGCCAGCTAAATCGGCTTGGGAAAAGTCTGCTTTTATAGAGCAGGGAACCGAAAAAACTGATGCAAATAATGTCGAAGGATACAATCTACGTTTATTTATATCCAGCGATAACTCCAATGCGGAGAAAACCCTCAACAATATTCATCATCTATTAGAAGCAGGGTTAATTAATCCCTACACCTTGAAGGTAATTGATGTTGCCAAAAATCCAGAGCAGGCAGCACTTCACCAAGTAATCACAACCCCAACTTTAATTCGAGTTTCTCCTCAGCCCGTCAAGCGTATTGTCGGTCAGCTTGATGATATTCCCAGAGTCTTGGATATTATTTCAAGTTTATAATCTAGGATTGAGGTAAATTACTTTTAGTTTTAAATACTCGATCGCCAAATGAATTTAGCAGTATTAGCTACCACGGCTTACGGATTGCTCTCTGCTGCAGGAGGAATTTGGGGTTATCTCAAATCCAAAAGTAAGCCCTCTCTTATCTCAGGATGTATTAGCGGGATTTTATTACTGCTGAGTGCAGTCATGCAAATTCAGGGATATAGTTCTGGTCTAGCGATCGCCAAAATAATAATTTTACTGCTATTAATCGTTTTTGCTATTCGCCTAGTCAAAACTCAAAAGTTTATACCCGCAGGAATTATGCTGGTTGCGGGAGTGATTTCTCTTAGCCTTTTGTTCGCTTAGGTTAGGCTACTCAACTCTCAGCAGAGTCAGATATATCTAGACAAGAGCAGACATAAATGCAATGTTGAATAATGCGATCTACATAATTGCTTTAGGCTAACGTTTCTGGGCAGTAACCCAAGCCGATCGTAAATTGTTGACGAAAAGCTTCAATGTCTTTTGTGTCTGGCATACCGTAAGAAACCACGGCTACCTGATAACGACGCATAACCTCTACAGGAGATTGACCAGTTTCTAAACTCCAAAAGACCATTTTTAGGCGCATTTCGGGTTCATAAGCAATACCTAGCTCTGACATAAAAGAGCAGAGATCGCCGTGTAACTGTGGCTCTAAAGCCTGAGGAAAATGAATTTTAACAATCCAACCATCAATTTGGTGAATTACTGTGAGAGAGGCATTCGCAGTATGCTGCATATTGCGAAGATACTCGATTGTTCTTAAAGTCACGCTGGCATTTGCCAGAAAATAAAGATAGTCCATAAATCATACTTTCTACAGAAGCATATCTAATAGTCTGACAGTAAATGTGTCGATTGCGCTTGGGGAAAAGCACCCGATCTTTTAAATTTGCTATAGGGGATATTACCCAAATACGATCGTGCAAATTGAATTGATAACTTAGGATGAACCAGGATTTTTTGCTTTCTAGCTACACTTATCAGTTACCGCAAACCCTCATAGCTCAGGCTCCTGCAGTACCTAGAGATAGTTCTCGCTTACTGATAGTAGATTCGCGACAATCGCCCAATCACGCAACTTTTCACGACCTACCCAAATGGTTACAGCCAGGGGATTTATTAGTTTTAAATAATACTCGGGTAATTCCCGCCCGCCTATATGGCTATAAAGAAACGGGTTCAAAGGTGGAGATCTTATTGATTGCCGAAAAAGCTCCTAACCGCTGGCTGGCATTGGTTAAACCTGGCAAGCGCTTTACCATCGGCGCCAAAATTAATTTTGATACTTTGGGCAACGTGGCGACAGATGACTCCCCCCTCCAGGCGACAGTAATCGCTAAAGACGAGACAACAGGAGGCAGAATTTTGCAGTTTGAACTACCTCCCGAACAATCTCTGTGGGAATTATTGGATAACTATGGGCAGCTTCCCTTACCGCCGTATATTACTAACCGTGAGGCTGATGACGAGCAGTACCAAACCGTTTATGCAAAACAGCCAGGAGCGATCGCCGCACCCACCGCAGGCTTGCACTTTACTCCCGAACTGTTGGCAGAACTAGAGCGCCAGGGTATAGAGCAAGCTCAGATTACCCTCCACGTGGGAATTGGTACGTTTCGTCCAGTGGAGATAGAACAGATTGAAGACCATGCGATGCACGAAGAGTGGATCGAGGTAAGCGCAGCCACAGTAGCTAAAATTCGCGAGACAAAAGCCAGGGGTGGCAGAGTAATTGCGGTGGGAACAACTGCCACTAGGGCGCTGGAAGGAGCAGCCAGAGAAGCCAGTTCGGGAACCATCGAGCCTTTTCGGGGTAAGACCAATCTCTTTATCTATCCAGGCTACGAATGGCAGGTAGTAGATGGCTTGATTACTAATTTTCATTTACCAGGTTCGAGTCTGCTAATGTTAGTGAGCGCGATGATCGGGCGAGAACGTCTGTTAAGTCTCTATCAAGAAGCGATCGCTTTGGAATATCGTTTTTATTCTTTTGGCGATGCGATGTTGATCTTGCCAGCTCGATCGGCAATCACTATTAGCTAAAATCATTATCGGCTAGCGGAATGGAGATAGAGAGAGTCGTACCCTGACCAATACCCGAACTATGGAGAGAAATCGTTCCTGACATCAAATTCATCAGATTGCGAGAAATTGCTAGTCCTAAACCAGTCCCGCCAAACTTTCTAGTACTCGAACCGTCTACCATCACGAACGGGTCGAATAGCTTGTGCTGTTGACTTGGATCTATGCCAATGCCCGTATCTTCAACTTCAATCACTACGTATTGATTTAAGTCGTGCTGTTGTTTGGAGCGATCGCTATGAGACTTGCTTATGTTGCTAGCTAGGGTTTTTTGCTGAGGAGAGGGGTTATTATTCACCGTTGCTTCCATCTCCCTCTGATAGTTAGCTTTGGATGCGAGGGAGTATTGATAGCTGTCTAGTTCTTCTCGCTCTAAGCGATCTGTCTTATCTGTTGGTAATTCCGTAGCAATTGTAATGGCAATAGAGCCAAAGTCGGTAAATTTAACGGCATTGCTAACTACGTTAATCAATACTTGCTTGAGTTTAGCTGCGTCAGCCAGAACGTTTAACTCTTTACCCCAGATAGGCATTTCTAAACGTAGGTTCTTTTGCTGGATGGCAACAATGTGCAGATCTACTACCTCATGCAGTATTTTGTCCAGATTTACCTCCTCAATCGCAATTGTGAGTTTTCCCGCCTCAATCTTGGAAATATCTAGCACATCGTTGATAATGCCTAAAAGATGAATTGCTGCATCGTCTGCCTGCTGTAAGAATTCTCGCTCTTCTTCTTTACTATCGCAATAGCCTTCTTGAACTACGCGAATGCAGTTAATAATTCCGTTAAGGGGTGTTCTGAGTTCGTGAGAAGTCGTAGCCAAAAATTCGCTTTTTAGCTGGTTGGCAGCCTGCGCTTCTTGCCAAGCTTTAATAATTTCATCTCCCCAGGCTCTAAGTCGGCTGACCATATCATTAAGAGCGAGAGAAAGCTGATTAAATTCTTGGATTTGGAAATTTTCGGGCAGGCGATCGACGTTAGAGTGTAAATTCTCATCCTTGAGGGAGTAGTCTCTAATTTGCTCCAAAGGACGAGCTAGTTCGCGCGATAAATATAGAGTAGCTAAGGAGCAGGCTGCGATCAACCCCAAGGTCATGCCGACTAAAGCTTGCCGAATGTCTTTGAGGGGTTCTAGGGTAGCATCTAGAGGACTGACCGCTAAAATAATCCACTTTTCTCCTTCACTACTGGTTACAGGAGAGGGAATTGAACTATACCCAGCAACCAGCTCCACTCCATCCGTTTCCAAATAAAACAGGTGTAGGAAATTTGGCTTATTGGCGATCGCATTATCCATCAATGCTGTCAGCCGTTGAGAATCGGGCATTTGCTTGATATTGCGACCCACTCGCTGCACAAAAGGATGAGCCAGAATCGTCCCGTCCTGATCGATTACTACGGGATATCCTTCGAGAGAACCTGGTTCGATGATTTCCTGTGTCAGAATAGCTGACTTCACGCTGAGGGCGTAGCGTAAATCCCCCTCACTGTCATAGATAGGGGCAGTTAGCAAGAGTTTTAGCTGACGACCGAGGGGATTTTCACTGGCTTCTTCTGAATCCCGGACTAATGATGCCGTCGGCAACAGTAATTTGACATCTACCTGAGATGAGGTGGTTAAAATTCGCTGCTTTTTTTTCTTCCAGGTGCTACTTTCAAGATCGACGGACTCTTTACAGGTAGATACAACGAGCGAACTAGTTTCGAGATCGGTTATCTGAGCGCAGAGAATATCAGTGGGCAATACGTCCTTTAACTGTAGAATTAATAGTTCGCCGTCCAGAATATTTGAACGACCGATTGCAGCATCACTGGCGCTGGCTAAATTATTTTGCAGGGCGTCAATTGACTGTCTGACTATCTCTCCTTTTCTAACCGCACTTTCGGTTAAATTCTGCCTCGCAGTCTCCAAGAAAGCCGAGCGAGCTTTCTGATAAGTTACATATACTCCGACCAACAAGACGGGGACGCTGACTAAAAGAATGCGCGAGAGTAGTATTCGTCGAAAGGAAGATTGCCCAGGTGTCATAAGAGAAGACGTAGCCTCACGCTTGAACTAAATCTCTACCGTTGTATTTTAATAATATCTATTTGTACACTATTTGCCATGGGAGAGAGAGAAAAATTAAACAAATATGTATAGATGCCTAACTGCTCTGGCTAGAAAACAATTTTAGTCCGATTTATGACAAATAGACCATACACTACCGTTATTCTCGCCATGACTGCTGACGGTAAAATCGCCGACTACCAGCATTCTGCTGCCCGTTTTGGTTCTGCTAATGATAGGGTTCATCTTCAGCAACAGGTATCTCTAGCTGATGGAGTCTTGTTTGGTGCGGGAACGTTAAGAGCCTATGGTACTACTATGTCCGTGTCCGAGCCGATTTTGTTACAGTCAAGAATAGAACGAGGACAGTTACCCCAGCCAGTTCAAATCGTCGTCTCCGCATCGGGCAATTTAGATCCTCGGTGGCGCTTCTGGCAACAGCCTGTACCGCGATGGTTGATTACCAGATCTAGTTGCGATCGCCAATGGCAAAAGCGATCGCAGTTTGAACGGATTATCATTGCTTCAGAAATTAATTCGCTCTTTGATTGGACATTAACCCTCAAGCAGTTATCAGATTTGGGTTTAAACAAACTTGCTATCTTAGGTGGTGGAGAACTAATTGCCTCTTTATTTGCGGAGGATCTAATTGACGAACTTTGGTTAACTCTTTGTCCCGTAATTTTTGGCGGTAAGTCCGCGCCAACTCCTGTAGGTGGAATAGGTTGGCTTCAGTCTCAAAGTAAGAAACTCCAGCTCTTAGAAGTAAAACAGGTCGAGCAAGAATTATTTCTACATTACCTAGTTAAAAAGATATAAAAATATATCGATCGTTATCTAATAGTTGCAATCTGGGAAAACTAGAGGATAAATATTATGTTTAAATTTATCCTCAATGAAATCTCTTTTGAATCTTGCGATCGCTGCTGGATTTGTTTTGTCAGTATTAGAGTTTATCCCTAGTCGTACTCTTTCACCAATGGCATTTTTGACTAATTCAAAATGCAATATAAAAGGAAATATTTCCTACAGTTCGGGTAAAAAGATTTATCACATTCCAGGTATGGAAGATTATCAAAAAACGGTTATCGATAAAGCGAGAGGAGAGAGATGGTTCTGCACTGAATCAGAGGCGATTGCTAAAGGCTGGACTAGAGCGCCTAGATAAGCCTGATAAGCTAGGTTAATCAATTCTCGATTGGCAAATAGTAATCATGCAAGAGCAAGATTCAAATCATTTCTATTTTAAATATTCTAAAGCGCGTCACAATTTTCTGGCTGCTGCAACCGATGAGGCAACTTTTATTGAATCTTGGCAGCATCCTCTTCGAGGCATAGCAGGAGAAAAGCTTTATTTAGATTTAGCCTGGTTTGGCGATCGCCAGGCAAAAAAAGTATTGCTCTCCATCTCTGGAACTCACGGTGTAGAAGGATACTGTGGTTCGGGAATTCAAGTGGGTTCGATTAGAACGGGATGGCATTTAAAGGCAGATAGTGATGTGGCAATCGTCATGATTCATGGTCTAAATCCCCACGGAATGAGCCATATGCGGCGGGTAAATGAGGATGGGGTAGACGTTAACCGCAATTTTGCTAATTTCAACCAGCCATTGCCAAATAACGCTTTTTATGAATATTTAGCACGGGTAATTGTCCCACTAGAATGGACAGAAGATAGTCAGATTGAAACCTTAGACCGCCTGACAGAATATTTATATCAATCGCGATCGGGAGTAGCAGACTTAGCCAGAGGTCAATATCAGTACTGGTATGCGCCTTTCTATGGTGGAGAAGTAGCTACCTGGTCGAATCGAGTCTTTAATCGAATTTGCGATCGCTATCTACTAGATAAGCAAGCTGTTGGCCTGTTAGATTATCACACTGGTTTGGGACAACACGCTGCGGGGCAACTGATGAGCTTGCCTAAAAACTCGGAATCTCAAAGCTTGGCTACTAAAATTTGGGGCGATAAATTAGTCATAACGGGTTCGGAACAGTCGGTAGCTGCCTATATTCCCCACGGAACGTTAATCGCTGCCCTACAAAATAAATTAGCCGACTCCATCTGTGTTGCTGCTGCCTATGAATTTGGCACAGTCTCCGAAGCTGAAGTCTTTAATGCTCTAAGGGCGGATCATTGGCTCTATCTCCACGGATATCTAAACACCCAGCAAGCCGTTGAGATAAAACAGAACATGTTAAATGCTTTTTACTGCGATCGCTCTGATTGGCAAAGATCGGTTTGCAGCTTAGCTTTTGAGGCTCAAAATGAGCTATTACAAGGATTGCGATCGCTATAGCCGCAATCCTGCTTTGGCTATTCTTTCAGTCAGTTGTCTAAAGATCCAACCTCTAACAGATTTAAACCGAGATAACACTACGGTAGGTTGAAACAACTTTAAGATCGAAATAATGAATAGCTATATTCTCAGCCTGTTGATAATTGGACTACTGCTACTGGGGGTAACTTTGGGATCGGGGTGGATCGAGCGCCTACCTCTTTCCTATGCTCTCATTTATTTAATCGTCGGTATCTTATTTGGCACATACGGTTTTAAATTAGTTGAGATTAGACCAGATACACAATTTTTAGAAAGATTGACAGAATTCGTCGTTATTATCTCGGTATTTGGCTGTGGCTTAAAAATTAATCGTCCTCTTAAATTACAGGCGTGGCAATCGACGATTAGACTGATTGGTCTGTTGATGCCTTTATCCATTAGCATGATTGCCCTATTAGCGCATTACGTATTAGATATGGGATGGGGTGCTGCGGTGCTGTTGGGAGCGATTCTTGCCCCCACCGACCCTGTTTTGGCATCGGAAGTACAGCTTGCCCATGTTGAGGATAAGGATGAGCTACGTTTTTCCCTAACTTCAGAAGGTGGTATTAATGATTCTCTGGCATTCCCCTTTGTCTATTTTGGAATTTATTGGTTTAAAGACCCGAATTTGGATAGCTGGTTTAAGAACTGGGTTGCGGTCGATCTAGTTTGGGCGATCGCTTCGGGAATAGCCATGGGCATTTTGGTTGCTAAAGCAATCGTTTGGCTCGATCGTCATTTGCAAAAACGTCGCCCAGCAGACGATCTGATGGAAGATTTTGTAGCGATCGGCATTGTGCTGCTTACTTACTCTCTAACTGAATTAATCAATGGCTACGGATTTTTAGCCGTGTTTGTTGCAGGCTTGGTAGTGCAGAGGAGCTATTTTCGCCAGCAGGATAAACGCATGGCACAGCTAGAATTTATCGAACAAATTGAAAAACTGCTTGAGGTTACGGCGATCGTTATTTTGGGAACGGTTTTATTAATTGAGCCGATGCTTAAATATGCAGGGCAATCTCTCCTGGTTGCGGGTTCGCTATTTTTGCTAATCCGTCCTTTGGGAATATGGTTGAGTATGATTGGTTCTGGCTTACCTAAAGAAACTCGCAGCCTAATGGGCTGGTTTGGCATTCGAGGTTTGGGTTCTGTCTACTATATGACCTATGCACTGGGTAAAGGGGTAGAGGGAAGCGTTGCCGAACAAATAGCCTGGATTACTTACTCAGTAGTAGTACTATCGATTATTTTTCATGGCATTACGGCAGCTCCTCTAATGGCTTGGTATGAAAATTCAAAAACTCGCAAGCAGAAATCGCCCCAGATATTAGAGTAGCCTTGGTTAAGGAGACTAGGAGATAGGAAGAAATAAAGCACTTATTCTCTGCATGAAGCTACTTCTTATTATCAATTAATCTAAATAACAATAGCTGGCTGATCTGTTCGTCATTAAAGTTATCATCGCTAATCAAGAGCAAGCTACGACTACCATCTGGCAACCGAGGTCCTTCAGTCATGCCCTCAAGGTTGTCGAGGTAGATCTCCAAGTCTTGCAGATCGAAAAGAAGTTTCTTCTTGAGTGGCTGTATCTGTCCGATATTGCCCCGCAGACTCTCAATATTGCTCGTGTCGGTAGCGTTACCCACGACTACCTGAAATATTTTTGCCCCTGCTCCAGTAAAACCAAAGGTTCTTTCTAAACTAAGAAAATAGCCTTCTGTTTTGAGCGCCAACAGTTCGGTCAATCCATTGGAAACAACTTCAATGGGGGCAGGTTCGAGCAGATATAGATGTTCGGCAACAACAATCGGCTCGCCGACAGGATTTACAAGATAGTGAAGAAAGCGAATTCGCGCCTGTTCTTCCCCTTCTAAGGACTTGTCTTGAAGTAATGCATTTTCCGTAGCAGTGAAGACGCGAAAGGGGTCTTCTGGTAAGCCCTTACGATTGATAGTTAAAGATTCAAAAGCAGAATTTTCTTGAATCCCCTGAGACTTATCCTCCGTTAGATAGCGCTTTGGCAACCGCAAATTTGACAGCTGTTTACCCGTAGCCAGCTCGTATTCAGCAATAAACGGCTCGATATCTATGGCAGGATTACCTTCGCTAGAAATGTAAATAGTATTGCGCGGAGAAATTGCCAGACCTTCTGGATCTATTTCTCCCTGCTTATATTTTTTGCCCTCTTCATCAAACAAAAGGGTGACATTTTGAGGTTCAAAGCTAGCAATTTTAATTTTCTCTTGGGCGTTTTGCTCGACCTTTAGCTGAAAGGTATAGAAGCGGGCTGGGGAGCGTTTTCCCCGATCGTCAGAAAGGACGTAAAATAAATCTTGCTCTCGATTGTAAGCGATCGCCGATAGACCCCCAACTACCGTATCCTGAAACTTGCCTTTGGGTATAACGTACTGGTCTACTAGCTCTAAAGAAAAATCTTGGAACATTCTCTCTTCTGCCGTTACTCTTTCGGGTAACTTACAGGCACTAAGAGGCAAGAGAATGAAGATTATCAGTACGCTCAGAGAGAATCGGGACAAAAACCCCAAAGTGCGATCGCTCACGTTTTTTTAGTCTTAACTGTCTTAACTACATTAATCAATCTATCAGGTTAGGGGGGCGAGAAGTTTTGCCGAAAGCTGTTGAGCCTCACGTCGATAGGCTACTGCCACAATATTAATCAGTAGACAGGTCGAACCCAAGCCAAACAAAATAAAGGTGACGGGGGTAACTACGCCAATGATGAACCAGGTGGAAACGTGGAGAAATAAAGCGATCGCAAAAATAGAAGCAATTCCCCGCGACCAGCGCATCTTCGCAATTGGCTGACCTTGGAAAACGAAGACGAGGGTGGTGATAGTGGTAAGTAGATTTGCGGGAACGAGAAATGAGCAGATCGCTACACAGTGATTGCGGGAAAATTCAAATAGAGGCTGCAAGTCAAACATGAAAGTCCATTAACCTGGCTAATTGTTTAGCTGTCTTTATTTATATTAAATACCTTAATCGTAGAGAAAAGGAATTTTGCTCTAGACTAACTGTTCGCTACCGTAGTTTGAACTAAGAACTTTCAACTAAATTTGCTGATAGATTCGCCGTCGTTTGGGGAATCATATAATTACCTCCTTAACTTTGTCGACATAAATACTACCTTGATTTGTAAAATTAAACTAAATCGCCATAGCTAGGAACTTCTCTCGATGACCGAACGAGTTCAAAAAATTTTATCTCAGTGGGGAATTGCTTCACGACGCAAAGCAGAAAAAATGATAGTAGCAGGGCGGGTTAGCATTAATGGTCAAATAGTCAAATTGGGCGATCGCGTCGATTTGACCCAAGATATCCTGCAGGTAGATGGCATAAGGGTTCAATCGACTCGACCTCAGCTTATTTATCTCCTACTAAACAAGCCAGTGAACGTAGTTTCTACCTGTGACGATCCTCAAAAACGCACTACCGTAATTGATTTATTACCGATCGCCTTGCGCCAGGGTACGGGAATTCATCCCGTTGGACGATTAGATTTTGCCTCTAGCGGTGCTTTAATTTTAACTAACGATGGAGAACTTACTTTGGGACTAACTCATCCCCGCTATCATCTGCCAAAAACCTATTTAGTTGAATTAGATCGTTCTCCTACTAAAAAAGATTTGACTTGCTGGCGAGAGGGAGTAATCCTGGAGCAAAAAAAGACCCTGCCTGCCAGAGTCGAGCTAGTTTCGTCAGATCGAACGGGAAAAACTCTAAAGATAATTTTAACCGAGGGAAGGAATCGGCAGATACGTCGCATAGCCGAACAGTTGGGCTATCGAGTTAATAAGTTACATCGGCTGGCAATTGGAGAACTAACCCTACCTACTAGCCCTAGTTCACAGCTAGACCCAGGTGAACATCGACATTTATCATCAAGTGAAATTAATTCTTTAAAAAACTCTTTTAACCGTAAATTTACGAAAACAACTGCCCAGTCAAGGAGAGCAGTGCATGACTAAAAACAATTTAACCCACGAACAGCAGCTTAAAAATATTGGCGCTAGTCTCCAGCAGATGCGAGAGGAGCGTCATATTTCTCTAGAGACTGTAGCGGAGAAAACTCTAATTTCGCAACGACTATTGAGGGCAATTGAGACGGGAGACTCCGCCGAACTGCCCGAAGCTTTTTATATTCAGGCTTTAGTTAGCAAATACGCACGGGCAATTGGCACAGAAGAAATTAAATTTATAGTTGAGTCCCCGAACGGCGAAACAATAGCTGACAAGTCCCAGAAGCGCAACCGTTCATACTGGTTCAATTTTCAGCTGCGATCGCTGCATTTATATTTGCTCTACATTCTGCTGGTAATAGTTTCCGTAAGCGGTATTACTGCTCTGGTGGAACGTCCTGTAATTGTTAACCAACCTCCTGCAGACAGCCCAGTTTTAGTTCCTGAAGGACAGACAGAGAATACGACTCAAGTTAATCAACCCCAAACAACTTCAACCCCCCAGTTTATTTCTCAGTCGAGCAATCCCGAAGCAGTGAGTGTGGGCATCAATCTTCAAGAGCGCTGCTGGCTTAAGGTAATGGTAGATGGGAAAGTAGCCTTCGAGGGTATTCTTCCTCAGGGAACCAAACGTCAGTGGAGTGGCAAAAAAGAAGTGACCATACGGGCAGGTAATGCTGGAGGGGTAGTAATTAGCTTCAACAACCAGCAGCAGCAGATTTTAGGCGCGCCAGGAGAGGTGGAAGAAATTACCTATACGGTTAATTGAGATAGCAAGATGAGGAGCCAGTCTGAGACTCTATGTTTAAAATTGAGCGTTTAAAATTGAGCAAAATTGAAGCTTTCTTGGTATCCTAAAGCGAGCTAATCATTTAGCCTCTCAATTCATACTTCGATCGCGATACATGAAAATTAAACGCAGTATATCCATAGTAATTAGTATTGTGGCGCTGATTGTGCTGGGCAATTATCTAACTAATAATCTCTATCTGGCTGGTTCGATCGTCGGTAGCTGGGGGAGAGCGAACTCTCAAACTATTGGGGGAGCGACGGGACGCAATGGAGTGGTGGTTTCGACTCAAAAAGAAGCGTCTGCAGTGGGTTTACAGGTGCTTGAGGATGGGGGAAACGCGATCGATGCTGCGGTGGCGGTTGGTTATGCTTTGGCGGTGACAGATCCCTGCTGCGGTAATTTGGGCGGAGGTGGTTTTATGACGCTCCATTTAGCCGACGGCAAGGAAACTTTTATTGATTTCCGCGAAACTGCGCCTCTTAATGCTGATGCAGAGATGTATTTAGACGAAAGTGGCGAATTGGTTGAGGGTTTGAGTACTGACGGCTACCTGGCGGTGGGTGTTCCTGGTACAGTTATGGGTTTAAACTATGCCCTAGATAAATACGGCACGAAATCGCGATCTCAAGTTATCGAACCGGCGATCGAGCTAGCTGAGAAAGGTTTTACCCTGGGAGCGGGGGACGTTAAGATCTTTGAGGCGGGTAAGAAGAATTTGCTCGAACCAAACGTCGCCGAAATCTTCTTACAGCCTGGGAATAAAACCTATCAGGAGGGAGATCTTCTGATCCAAAAAGATTTAGCCGATAGTTTAAAAGCGATCGCTCAAACGGGTACAGAAGCATTTTATCAGGGAGACATTGCCCAAAAAATTGTTGCAGCCAGCCAAAAACGCCAGGGAATTCTCAGTCTTGAGGATTTTGCTAATTATCAGATAAGTGAAGATGCTCCCATAAGCTGTGATTATCGTGGCTATCGAGTAGCTTCTTCTCCCCCCCCTGGAGGTGGCACAACCGTCTGTCAGATGCTCAATATTTTATCTGGCTACGATCTCAAAGAATTAGGCTGGCGCACGCCTCAAAGTCTACATCCGATTTTCGCCTCCATGTTGCTGGCTTTTGGCGATCGCAATCGTTATCTAGGGGATCCTAATTTTGTGGAAAATCCCACGGATAAACTGCTTTCACCAGAATATGCTGCTGACCTGAGAAATAAAATAGCTTTTGAAGCAATCGATCCAGAATCAGTCTATACGACTGATATTCAGCCTGAAGGAACAAACACAACTCACTATTCGGTAGTAGATAAGGCGGGAAACGCGGTAGCCGTTACCTATACTATCAATTCCTACTTTGGTGCGGGAGTCGTCGCCCCAGGTACGGGATTCTTGCTCAATAATGAAATGGATGACTTTACTACCAAACTAGGGGCAGCAAATCAGTTTGGCTTGCGTCAGGGCGAGGCAAATCTAATTGAACCTGGGAAACGCCCCCTTAGTTCGATGTCACCAACTATCGTTACCAAAGACGGGCAGCTATTTCTGGTTACGGGTAGCCCAGGCGGATCGACTATTCCCACTACAGTGTTACAGGTAATTATTAATACGATCGACTACGGCATGAATTTGACCGACGCTGTGAATTCTCCTCGGCTGCATTACCAGGGTTTCCCCGATCGCGTCATTAGCGAACCTCAAGCTATTACTCCAGAGACATTGAGAGGTTTGGAACTGAGAAACTACAACATTCTGCCTATACGTTCCTGGGGGGCAGCAGAATCAATTAAGATCGAGCCTGACGGTACGATGACGGGGGTAAATGATATTCGCAAACCTGCGGGTCAAGCCGTGGCGTATTAAATATTTCGATCGCTTGAAAACATGAATTTAAATATTGAAAGACGGACAGAATCCTAACTAATTGTTAATAAATAAATGTGATTCTGGAGAAAATGACTAAACTTGATGGCTGTTAGGGCAAAATTGGACGACACTTGCCTCGACGATAAAATTATCAAATCTAGTATTTGGAATGTCGGCAGTGCAGGAAAGCAGCTCAAAGTCTCAGCATTACGAGCGGGTATTTAATGAATTCGATCGAGATTTAATTAATACCTACTATCAAAGAGGTAAAACCAACCTCAAGCTAAAAAGATATAGGTCAGCAATTTGCGATTTTGATGCTGTTCTCCAGCTCGATCCCAAAAATGTCAGAGCTTATTTGATTCGAGGCTATACCTACGGAGAAATTCAAGACTTCGATCGCGAAATTTCCGACTATAGTGAAGCTATCCTGCTCGATCCGCGATTATCAAAAGCCTACCGAGCTAGAGGTTACGCCCGTGGCGTTCGGCAAAAATACGAAGATGCGATCGCCGATCTAAATCGAGCTATCGAACTAGATCCTAGCTATGCTCAAGCCTATTTTAATCTCGCCTCAATTTATCATTTACTAAAACGATATTGGCTAGCGATCGCCAATTTCACCCAGGTAATTCGACTTCAGCCCCAAAGTTATCGAGCCTATTATTATCGTGGCAGCATTTATCGCCAATTAGAAGACTTTTCTCCTGCTATTAATGATTTTACCGAGGTGATTTTGAGAGATCCCAATCATCAGGAAGCCTACCAGAAAAGGGGAGAAGCATATTTGAAACAAGAAAATTATTACAACGCTATTATCGATTATAGTCAGGCAATATTACTCAACCCTCATGACTGGCGATCGCTATCGGCTCAAGGACATGCTTACTGTCGCTTAGGCAGCTATAACAACGCTTTCGTAAGCTATAGCGAGGCAATTAGTCTCAAACCCAGGTCAACCAATCTCTACCAAGAACGAGGCTATGTATGTGGTAAATTAAGAAATTTTCGGGGTGCGATTTCCGACTATACCCAGGCAATTGCCTACACTCCTAAAAAGTTTGGTAATTATTACCACCGAGGTAACGCCTATAGTTTTTTGGGACAGTATCAAGAAGCGATCGCTGACTATACGACCTGCATCGAGTTAAGACCAGATTACGATCGGGCATATTTTAATCGCGGTGTAACTCATTGCGCTTTAAAAAATTATCAACAGGCAATTAACGACTATAGTCTCGCCTTGACTTCCCAATCCAAATCTCCCGTAATCTATACAAATCGAGCTATTGCCCATCAAAATCTTGGGAAATATAAACAGGCGATCGCTGACTATACTCAGGCAATATTCTTCGAGCCAAATTATGCCGATGCTTACTATAATCGCGCTTCAGTTCACCATCTGCTCAAAAATCCGCAAAAGTCTCAGAGAGATTTGACTGTCGCCCAAAATTTATTCCAGAAACAGGGCAAAGCGTTAATGGCACAACAGGCTTTAGCTTTAAGACAAAAATTCGCTCTAGAAGAGACATCTGCTCCTTCAGGGAATACTATAAAATTCTAAAATAGAAAGTAGAAAGTAGACGGACAAGATTTTGGGGGTTTCCCTCACCAGCAACCCGTCCGAGCATAAGTATTAAAAATATTAGTATTAAAGCCTTGGCGAGAAATTTTCAGGTAAACCACCGCCTCTGAAATAATTGTCAAACTTGTGAAAATTTATGGATAAAGAATGGGAATCGTCCGATTATCAAGACGCTCTAGCGGATTTGAATTCAGAACTGCAGCAACATCCCGACAATATTGATGCCTATTACAATAGAAGCGAGCTTTTCTTCACTCTAGAGGATTATGAAGCAGGCATAAAAGACCTCGATGCAGTTCTACAGCGCAACGATCGAGAAGCTTTGGCATACATGTTCCGAGGTTATGGCAACGGACAGCAAAAAAACTATCTCCAGGCGATCGCCGACTATAGCACCGTCATCAATCTATATCCCAACTATGCTAAAGCCTACTTTAATCGTGGAACGATACACCACCAGATAGAACAGTATCAAAAAGCGATCGCCGATTTTAATCTAGCAATTCAGCTCGATCCCAATTATGTCGATGCCTATTACAATCGAGCAATTGTTCAAAACAAGCTAGGACAATATCAGCAGGCAATTGACGACTATAGCCAGGTAATTCTTCTCCAGCCTCAAGATGAAGCTGCCTATTATAATCGTGGCAATACCTACAACAAAACTAAGCAGTATGCCCTCGCCTTAGATGACTATAATCGGGCGATCGCCATCAATCCTCAAGATTTAGAAGCCTATTACAATCGCGCCAACGTCTATCATAAAACCCAGCTATATTCTAAAGCTCTGGCTGACTACAGCCTGGTAATTAGAGCGAATCCGCGCCATGCCCCAACCTATTACAATCGGGGTACAACCTATCTTGCCGACAAAAATTTGGCAAAGGCGATCGCCGATTTTACTCAGGCAATTACCCTCAATCCCAACTATGGCGAAGCCTATTACAACCGCGCAGTCGCCCATAATAAAAACCAAGAATACAAAAAAGCGATCGCCGATCATCAGCAGGCGATCGAACTAAAGCCCAGCTACGCCGAAGCTTACGGTAATTTGGGCTTAGTCTATCAAACCATCGGCGATAAACTTCAGGCAATTAAAAATCTGGAGCAGGCAGCAAGACTATTCAAGCAACAGGATAATCAGCCTCTGTATAAGTATGTTGAGTCAAAACTAGCAGCTATTAAGGACTAAGAGACTGGGGAGTTGGGGAGTTTAAATAGACAAACCTAGCTTTAAACCAAATACAGCATGCGCTACCACAATCAGTAATGCCGTACTGCCAACATAGGCGTGAACTGTGCGCGCTACTTCCTTGTTACCAATAAATCCCGTAGCTGCAATTACCGCATTGATAGTCAATAAAGAGATTACTATTGTTCCCGTAATAAAGTGAGGGCTTTCTAAGATTGGCTGTCCCTGCATGACCAAAGACAGTACTCCCCCCGTATAGCCCAAAACTAGAAAGAGATACATTAAAGGCGCAATTTTACGATGATCGGCTTTGCTTTTGCTAGCAAGCTCGCCGTTTGTGGTGGCTAGAGTTCTACCGCGCCAGCCTGCTAAAGCTGCCGCACTACCCATCACAAAGGCAACAATCCCCATCATCAGAGGATGTCCCCAGTGAACAATTGGCTCTGGTGTTCCCAGACTACTAAACCAATTAGCGATCGGCTCGATGGAAGATCTGATGCTCATTTTAATGATATTACTGCTTAACTAAACTTAATAATATTAATAACTATACAGAAAAGCAGTTCTGATTGATAAGCTAATTTGCTATTCCAAGATTGGCTTACGGACACGTTCGATCTGCAGGGGAATTTTAACAGCGGTAGGCTGCTGTAATATTTTTTCTGCTCCGAGGATTTCTAAACTATCTAATAAAGCATCTTTGATGACTGCTGGCTGTGGCTCAGAGAGCATCAGGCGATAATATTCGATCGACTGCTGGTAATGATCTGCAGAGAGACGATTACTAACCAGAAGGCGGGTTAGCTGGCGAATTGCAACCAGACGCTTGAGGCGATCGCGATCGCTTAAATCTAACAAGAGCCGATCTAGCTTTGCTTCGAGAGAACTAGTTTTTTTCCCGCGTAAAGACCAAAGCAGAAATACTAGGGTAGCTAGACTCATAAAGCCCTGAAGAATACTACCCGTGGCTAACCACTGATTGTCTGTGTCAGCCCAAATAGAGGCAGCAAGATAAGTGCCGAAAGCCCCTGATGCCCCCGTACCAACGGCAAGAGTTAGCTGACGATTCGAGCCTGTTAAAAACTTGTTCCATCGCTGACAATAATTTTGCCAGTGATGATTTTGAGCCAGATAGCAGGCTGACATCGCGCCAATCCCAACGCTGGTAGCTAAAAATAGCCTCCAGTTCATCCACCATAAAAGCGCAAAAACTAGAACACAAGCTGCCTGCCCGCCCAAACGGTGAAACCGCCTGTTTCCTATTAAAAACTTACAGGTATCGAGTATTTGCTGCCCGCTAGATCTTGCTTGAGACACTAAGACTTACCAATGCTATTTCCGCTTTAATATACTATCTATTTTTCATCGTTGGCGACCTTTTGTAACAAACAGTTGGGGTTAGATATGTTTCGCGCCAAGACGCAAAGATGCAAACGGGTAATAGGTAAAAATTCTCACAGATTTTTCATTGCACTATTTTAAGCTTGTTGCGCCAGTACTACCTATCATTCGATCGTGCAATCGGATGGGGAGAAATACAATTTTTATTTAATGAGTTAGGGGTGGAATCATGTCGCTCTCGCTGATTGTGTATTTAATCTCAGGGTAAATGAAGTCTTGTTCATTATTTTCTCGACGGCGCAGGCGATAAAATTCTTGCCGTTGTTCTTCGCTAGCTAATGTTAGTCTCGAATCATCTGGGAAGTGTACGTGTTCGTCGCCAAACCGCACGAAGGTCTTAGAAGTTCTAAAGGTAATTCCCAACCACTGATTCTCAGTTTTTTGTCGAGGCGAATCCAGCACGATCTTGTGTTTGAACCGCCGATTGGTGTCAACAGAAAACACCACTACACTATTGTGAGTCAGGGGAATTTCGGTATTTTCGCTATTAGACTCCTTTGATTCGACCACCAGCTTCCTGGGAGGGTTCGCTCTTTCGGGATATTTATAGCAGGAGAATATAGCAATAAACGACTCGTCTGCCAAATCTAGGGCTTGGTCAGAATGACTACCCATTTTGGTGTAAGCGTTGGTATAGTTTTCGATTAGAGCGTTATTAAAGTCAACCGCAAGCGACGCACTTTCTCGGATCTGCTCTACTAACCAATCGTGTACCGATCCGAAGCATTGTGCGGGGACGCTGTATTTGGTGGTGGTGCGGACGATAGGGACGTTACCCGCCCCGTCGATTTTGACCAGCACACCTCCCTGTCTACCTTTTCCCATATCTTCAAACTGAGCCAATGTCATCAACTCTTCAAAAAGATTGTCTTCTGTAGGTAGGGAGTACGAGCGAATTTCGTCCGTTCTCTTATATTCGCGGTGCAAGATAATCTCCTGTGTTCATACTAAAGAGAAACTTGTTCTCGTAATCGATAAAGTCGGGGGTCTTGTTCTCCTGTGCGTATAGCCTACGTAACTCATCCATGCCTTCTGTGGTTGGTGGTTCTAGCTCTACCAGCTTTTCATCTAGCTTGAGAAAAGTTTGGTTATTCTTGTGAACAGCTTCAGTCGTCGAGCAGCGAACTACATACCCCAGACGAGTCGGAAGCAGTTCGGCATTCAGCTTCGATGACTGGATCTCGTGGGTATATAGGCGGTTAGTAGACAGAGGCATGAAGAACACAGAGTTAGGGTACAGGGTCAAAGTAAATTGAGAAGGAAGAGTGCATCCAGGGCGTTCCGCAACCGAGTCTTTTAAACGAAAGCGTAGCTTATTAAGCCCACTGACATCTTTATAACCATAATCAAAGGTATCTCTGGTAAGGGGACGCAGCTTGTCAAGCTGGTCGTAGAAGGTGCAGAAAGCTATGATGCCATTGGCGGGCATGTCTTTGGTTTTGTCTGCGTGGGTCGAAATCTTTGCCTTAGACTGCTTTTGACCTGCGGTAGCGGGGGTGTTGTGGTAAATCTGGGCTAGGACGTGGTTGAGTGGTGCTTGGTCTTGGAATATGAAAGCTGCTTCCTGGTTTAAAGCATCGACGATGCGCCTGTCATTTGCGCCAAAATTCTCGGTTGAACCAGCAAAATTAGTCGAACACCTAAGTAAGCGAAAGTGTAGATCCTCATTGTCCTGCCGAACATCTGTTAAATAGATCCCCGTACGATGAGCCGTTCCAGGCTTGTTGGACTCTGTAAGAGATTGGAAAATATGCTCCGTACAGATCCGATCGAAGCGATCGATATCTAGGTCAAAAAAGCGTCGATAGTACACTCCAACGCCATGCACTAGAGTGGGAACTCGTCCTAGAACCATCAGCTTCCAAGTCTTGCCGTCTTCTTCCTCGTTGTAACCGTGGGAAAGTTCTTTAATAACGAATATCCGCTCTGCCTCGTTAAAATTGCAATTGCTAAATTTAGATATGTCGCCACACAGGTAAACGGTTTTTTGAGAGAAGCTATGCGAACCAGAAGCGAGTTCGTCCAAAGTAATCACCGAACCGAAGAAGTCACAGATTAGGCTATCGTCTTCTAACTTAGATGATGCGATTAGAATGTTGTTCGCATTGAGAATACGGGCTTCTGTTCTTTGCATTGTTGGCATGGATCTATCCTTTTTGTACTAGCTGTGGGAGAGGAAGAAAACGGTATATACTTCGCTGCGATCGCTTTTCTAGCAACGATTACGAACGGCGATCGAGTCTCTTATATATATGTAAGAGCGTATTAAAATATGCGCCGACATTTATAAAAGTCCTTGGAAATCCAAAATATCAAAGCCTGGTTGATACGAGGCGACGTTAAAATTGGGATCGGTATTTTCCTCTCGAAACAGCCCAACCATTCTTTCCGCCTCTGCTTTATCTTTAGCTAATTTTTCAGCAGGGGAAAGTGACTCGATCCATTTAACTCTGGCATTGGCTGATTCTCTGGTTTTACTTGGCGCACCTATGCCCCAAACAGCACCATTATTAGGATCGTAATACGTACCTATATAGCGGAGAGTTAGAGAAATCCGAGGTTCATCTGTACCTTGAGTACCCAATTTTTCAATCTCATGATAGTAAGCGCGATTACTATCGAGACTAAGCATAAAAATAGATCCGTGGGGCAAAGGTAGCTTTAGTACTCCTGAATGGCGATTATCCGAATGACGCTCGCCTTTAGATCTAAATACCATCGTCCTCATCGCGCCCAAAGATACATTGACAATATAAGATTCTTGCCTGATATCGAGAGTTTTATCCGCATGTTTGCCAATCCAGTCACGACCATGACGATATAGTTGAATTAGACAATGGTTTAAAGGATGTTCGACTCTTCGTTCTACCTCTCTACGAATTGCATCAATTGTCGGAGTCCAATGGGTTAGTGCAGGCTGTTCATCGGCTGGATGTCTGTATAGTGGTTCGACACCATCCGCCTCTTTTGTTCCCTGGAGGGCGATTAGACGCGGTACGGGGTTGCCACGGTGATTCATCTGTTGCCAATCAATTTCTCGATTTAACGTTTCAAAAGTGCGATCGCGAAGCGTACCCTGCGGGTAATCGTCGATCGCTGTTATAGTATTGCACTCTAAAATACTAGACCCTGAAAGATGAGCTATGAGTATAGGCAGACCTTCTGCTAGCAATTTTTCCCAATGTTTGCTTGTTACACCCAACTTTGATAGCGATCGCATTGCCTTTACATGGTTATTTTGAGTACTGGCAGATGTTGCTCCCTCTAAGACTTCTACCTGATAACCAAGCTTCAGTGCTGTCTGGGCGGTATGGGAGACGCTGAGGTTAGTTGTTACCCCGCACATAGAAAGGTTCGTAATATTGCGTTCTTGCAGCCATTGGTGCAGGTCTGTCTCCTCGAAAGCATCGTACCAATGTTTAATAATATGAGCTTTATGCTGAGTTTTCTGGGAAAATGTATATTTTAAACGATCGACAATCTCGCTTCCCCAAGAATCTTTAACACAGCAGGGTTTACCCAGGTGCGTTTTACCCTTTAGATTTTCAGAAGTTGCTATTTCGCCATAGTGGGAAGTAATCCAAACAATCTGGCGCTGTTGACCTATTGCCCTGATTAATAAAGCGATCGCACTACAAAGTTGCTGTGGTTCGATATGACGCTTGCTAGACACACCCCCTGGAGAGAGGAAGTCGTTTTGCATATTTATAATTAGCAGCGCCGAGAGAGGTTTCATTTACGATCTAGTTACTTCTGTTTAAGTTTTTGGCTTTTGAGAGATCGCCCCTACCGTTGCCAGATAGATAGCCCAAGCCGTAGGATCTTCTGCAAACTCACAGTAGCGATCGATATCTGTCTGGGTTGCTTTGCCTGTCGCCAAATATTGTTTTGTTAATTGCCGTGCAGAGAGTTTCATCATGGTGGCGACATCGGAATTTCCTGCCGAAATAGGTACGTCGTTTTCTATTCGTAAATTCTGATAATCCAACTGCTGTAATAAAGATGACAGTTTGATACCCAAAGCATAGTCTTTGCCCTGATTAGTGAACATCTGTCGCATGGCTTTATTTATATTCTCGACAGATCTTTGTTGAGTCGGAGTCCCCGTAATAAATCTGTTGGCAGAAAAATCTGCTTCTTCAATTACCAGCCAGCCTCCTGGCTTGAGTAGCGTCAAGATTTTGCTCAATAGTGCCTGGTTTTCCATGTGAACTAATACATGACGCACATGAACTAAATCGAATAACTTGTCTAATGCTATTTGCAGAATATCAGCTTCGATTACTTCCACATTGCTCAACTGGCAGTCTTTAATAAAACGAGTATCGCGATCGATTGCGGTAACTTGACCCGTTTCTCCTACCTGTTCTGACATCCAGCGCATCATCGATCCTGCACCCGCACCGATTTCTAGACATTGCCAGCCTGTAGTTATACCCGCAGCTAATAGGCGATCGCAACTAGCCAGATCGTATACTTTTTCTAATGCCTGTAGTCTGACTAATTCCGACTCGAATTGGGTATCGGTAAAGATATAGGTCGATTCTGACATAGTTGTTATGGCACTGCTTAATCGCAACGTAAATTCTATTTCTTGGTTTTTGAATCCCCCCTGAAATTCCCAGATTTGGGGGACTTATAGTTATCTTTGCTCCCCCAGCCCCAATCCTGGGGGGCGGAATCATGTTTCAAATCACTTAGATCGAGGGAATCAAGTTTAGTCTGTAGCTACTGCCGATTTGAATTCAACTTTGAGATCGGCTTCGCCTTCGCTATTTAGTACCGTACCGTCGGGGTTTTCCAGCACAAATCCCGCATCACGGATCATCGCTAGATCGTTACTAGCAGCTTGTCCTACTGTAGTGAGATAATCGCCGACAAAGATTGAGTTAGCGGGATATAGTCCCATTACCTGTAGCGATCGCAAATGTACTTCTCTGCCCCCCGCGATTCTTATTTCCTGCTTGGGTAAAATAAACCTAAATAAATTTAAAATCCTCAAACAGCGACGGGGATTGAGCTGATTGACTTCAGACAAAGGTGTCCCTTCGATGGGAATTAAAAAGTTAATCGGAACGCTGGTAACGTCTAACTCTCTCAGGGAATAAGCCAGATCGATAATATCCTCGTCGGTTTCGTTCATCCCCAGAATGCCCCCCGAACAGGTAGTAATGCCTGCTTTTTGGACGTTTTTAATTGTCGCTACGCGATCGCGAAATGTATGGGTACTAACAATATTTTCGTGATGGTTTTCCGAAGTATTTAAATTATGATTTACTCGATCGACTCCTATTTCCGCAAGGCGTTGAGTTCGATCTTCGCTAAGTAATCCCAGACAGGCACATATTTTTAGGTCGTGCTTGCTCTTAACCGCCTCAAACGCTTCTATAACGCTATTAAACACCGACTCCGAAGGCGATCGCCCTGAGATAGCCATACAGAAAGTACCCGCCTGTAAGCTAGCTGCACGATCCGCTGCTTGGACGATCTTTTCTTTGGCAATCAGAGGATATTTTTCAATTTCTGCCGAAGAGATTTTCGACTGGGAACAATAGTTACAGTCTTCTGGACATAAGCCACTTTGCGCGTTGAGTAGAAAGTGGAGTCGTACCCGATTTGACCAATAGTGATGACGTACCTTATAAGCTGCGGATAGTTGCTCTAACAGCACAACATCATCGGCATTCAGAATGCTCTTTGCCGTTGCGCGATCGATTAGTTCCCCTGCAAGAGAACTTTGGGCTATGGCATCGTAGTCAAGATTGGTCATGAAGCTTGCTCTTTAGCGATCGGATAACCTTATTGTTCTATCACGATTGACTAGTGGCAAATCAAGAGAAAGTTTTAAAAAAACACAATTTTTTCTGAAGATTTATCTAGAGTAAAAATTGAAATATTTTATATTTAGCTTAAGCGTTGTAGGAGGCATTGTAGCCAAGAGCGACATCGATTACTTCTCCTGAAATAGATTTAGCGCGATCGCTGGCTAAAAAAGTAGCAGTGTCGGCGATGTCTTCTGGGCTGGCAGCCGTGGCGGATTTTAAAGGCATTAGCTGGGAAAAGAATTTATCCTGTTCTTCAAAAGTGTTTATACCCAAGGAATTTAATACCCCCTGAGAACGATACATCGGCGTTTCTACTGGACCTGGGGCGATCGCATTAACCGTAATATTTGCAGCACCTAGCTCCATCGCTATAGACTTAGTTATGCCAATAATCGCCCATTTTGATGCTGTATAGAAGCTATTGCCATATGCACCCTGACGACCGACAACCGAACTTATCGTAATTATTCGTCCGCTATTATTAGCTTTTAGGTGAGGAATTGACGCTTGAATTGTATTGAACAAGCCGTTGATATTGACATCAACCACATCTCGCCACTGCTGTTCGACTGCTGCTTCAATCGTTGTCCAAATACAGATGCCAGCATTAGCTACGACGATATCTAAGCGACCCAGCTCTTTCACCGTTTGCTCTACTGCTGCTTTCATCGCCCCGCAGTCACGCACGTCTACCTTAAGCCTCAAGGCTTTTACTCCTTCTGCGGAAACTAGCTCAACCGCCTCGTCTAAATCCTGTTCGTTAGCCAGACAATAACCAGAAATTGCCATGCCTCCCGTTGGATCGGCAAGGTCGAGCAGGGCTACATCTGCCCCGTTGCGAGCATAATCTAAAGCGATCGCCCTACCGATACCGCGAGCAGCACCAGTCACCAGAGCTACTTTTCCCGATAGTAATTTAGCCGATTCAGCAAGAGGAGTATTCATTTTATTTCGGTAATTTTGAGGTCAGAATAACACGATCTACTTTGACCAAAACCTCAAGTTTGCTTAATTTCATCAAACTAAACAGGCGCTTAATTGAACTGTTCGGATTGCGCGTCTAGCCATGATTGAATATCGTTTAAAACCTGGCTAGGGATTTCCCAAGGGAAAAGATGGGCAACGTTCGGATAGTTTTTGTACTCACAGTTGTTTAAATGCTGTGCTGTTTTCTGACTGGCATAGGCGGTAATATGGCGATCGCATTCTGCCGACAGCATCAGACAGGGAACATCAATTTGCTGTATATCTTCCAGGCGGTTATATCCTTGGCGAATAGCGGTCACTAAAGCATTATTCGCTTCTTTTGAGGTTTGTAGATAGGCGGGGACTGCTTCTTTTGCTAAATATTGATAGGCTTCGGGCGTATGGTTTTGGATTAAATAGCGAAAAAGCGATCGCTTGCAAAAAGTATCTATATTCCACTGCCAAGCTGGTTTGAGATAGTTAATAATTCCCCCAACCCCTGTAAATAAAAGATCCTGCCAAGTTTCTCGCGGATGATCGCTCAGAGGCTGGGCTGCGGTAGCAACAAGAATTAAGCCACTGAATCTTTCGGGCTGGACGAGGGCTAATTCCATCGTCATAATTCCTCCCAAAGACCAACCCAATACTAGGCATTTCTCGATCTGATGTTTATCTAACAGAGCAATAATGTCAGTGAGATGATCCTGCATTACAAAGTTTTGGCTGTAGCGACTTTTGCCGTAGCCACGCAAATCGGGAGTTATAGTTTGATACTGCTGGGATAAATAATTGGTAAATACTGACATGCTGGCTATGCAACCAGGATGACCGTGCAGACAGAGAATTGGATATCCCGTCCCTTTTATTTCCGCGTTTAATTCCATAGATTAGACATCAGTATCGGTTTCTAATCTATATCTTGACTCAGTATGTTGAAATTAGTTTTTCTACTAAAGATTTTGCGGAGGCGATCGCTATAGGTATTGACCACAATTCTTCATTTGAGACAATGGTTGCTACTCTACTTCTCTTCCCTGGGAATCATTGTTTTCTTCAATCGACTCAGTTTCTACGTTTTCAGCATCCTTATTCGATACATTTCCCAGCAGCTTCAAAGATAGAAGAGATAGAAGTAGTATTACTCCCATAAATATATTTAAAATAGCTTTTTTCATAATGTATTTTGCTTCCTAAGTATTAACTAATAATACACAAAGTATTTTCTCATAATCAGGTAGCACATAGTTGATTTGTAACTTTATCTCGGCTTAACAGTGAATATTTGACCATAAGCACGACGATAAGCTCCGTTTGAGCCGAATAATGATGTGTATCAATGCAAAACGTTAGGACTGCTAAAGTAGCTTAATTTTACGGCTCAAAATTCTCAAAATATCTTTGTTCACAGTCGTTATTCGTACCGAACGCAACTGTTGGTAATTAATGTTTAGCAATCATAATTGAAATACCAGGGCTAACAATAGTCGAGGCAGTTTTGAGACAAATTGATTGGAAAGAGTTTTTATTGCTAGACATCGGACATCAGACATCGGACAATAGACGACCACTGTAGTTTTTATAGCTAAAGATCGGTAGTAATGTTGAGCAAATTCAAACTAGTTAAATACACTCTTATTTTTGCGATCGCGATATCGGGAATAGTAGCTTTTGGACGGGCATCTATGCCAGCAGAAAGGATTGATTTTAACTACAGTTTGCTAGGTTTCGATCTTAGGGTAAAGGATTTAGAGACTTTTGCCGAGACGGGAGAGATTAGCGATAGTCTCAATTACTATTTTAGATATCTGCCCGATAAGCAAACTAAGCAGCTACGAAAATTTCTCAATCAAAGTTACGATGTCGATCCTGTCTTAGTCTATCGATATTCTCGCACTACGGTAGGGGTAAAGATGCTGGAGCGTATCGGCGAAATTATCCAGCTACCAGGCTATCTCAATGGTTTTTATGGTTTGCGCGCTGCGGTGGTACAAACAGCCCAGTCTCCAGAGGGAATTAATTTAGTTGATTTCCTCAAGCGCTTTCCTGCGGATATCAAGCTCAATCTAGGAGAATTGCTCTCGTTGATGAAGCAGGTTTCTAATGCAGAGGAAAATACGTCTGAGTTTATTGCTAGCCTATCTACCGAGGAGGTCACTCGGCGGAATAATAGTTTTATCGATCTGTCCCAGCCAGGCAATTATCGGGCAGTCAAACAGACTCTAAAATTGTACGATCGTCAGCGCGATCGCAATTTGGTTACGGATCTTTATTTACCTGAAAACAAGACCGAACCTATTCCGACAATCGTTGTTTCTAACGGCTTAGGGGCAAAACGCGATCGCTTTGAAGAATTGGCTAATTACCTCGTATCTTATGGCTTCGGAGTCATTATTCCCGATCATCCAGGTAGCGATCGCAACCGTCAAAAGGCATTTCTCAAAGGACTGCATCAGGAGAATTTTGACGCTACAGATTTTGTCGATCGTCCTCTAGATATTAGCTATATTCTAGATCGACTAGAGGAACTCAACGTTAAGGATCTCGATAGTCGGCTAGATCTCGAACGAGTCGGTTTATTTGGCTATTCAATTGGCGGAACCACAGGTCTTTCTTTGGCAGGTGCAGAATTTGATTTCACGCAGCTAGATCGAGATTGCGCTCAACCTTTAAATCTGCTCAATATTTCAATTCTCTACCAGTGTCGGGCATTAGAATTGCCGAGACAAAGGCAGTCTTTAAAAGACGATCGCATTAAGGCTGCATATATGTTCGTACCCTTTGGCAAAAGTCTTTTTGGCAGCCAGCAGCAGGATATATCAATCCCGATTATGTTTCAGGTGGTGGATCGAGATTTCCTTACTTCTCTACTTGAAGAACAGCTACCTTTATTCGACTCTCTAGGCAAAGATAGCTATTTAGTAATTTCGGAAAAGCTGCCTCATTCCAACGTCACGTTATCAAGAGGGGCGAGGTCGTCACAGGCAAAAGCTGCTAAGGTAGCAAAAACTTATCAAAATATGTTGTCTCTAGCTTTCTTTCAGAGCTATATTGCCGAAGACAAAAGCTACACTTCTTATTTGAGCAGTGAATATCTTCAGGCGATCGCTAAAAAACCCTATAATTTGCATCTATTGCGCGATCGATAGTAAATACTAAACAAATAGTACAGGTAAAACGTGAAATTAGATCGTCAAAGTAGGTTATGGCTGGGCATAAGTTTACTATGTACCTGCTATTACGGCATCTGCTTTTATTATTTTGTTTTCAATCAAGAATACATAGTTCAGGATGATGCCAGACAGCATATAGTTTGGTTGCAAAGTTTTGTAGATCCAGATTTATTTCCCAATGATTTAATTGCCGAATATTTTTCTGGGCTTGCACCTCTAGGCTTTAAGTGCTTGTTTTTGCTAGCTGCAAAACTCGGTATAGAGCCAATTTTATTTGCCAAGCTGCTGCCTCCTATTTTAGCGATTGTCACCGTTATTTATATATATTTATTTACCCTTAAAATATTACCTATGCCGATCGCGGGTTTTATTAGCAGCTTATTACTCAATCAACTTATCTGGCTTAATGACGACCTGGTTTCATCCACAGCAAGAGCCTTTATCTATCCTCTATTTGCTGCTTTTTTATATTATTTGGCAATAGAAGCTATTCTCCCCAGCTTAATAATAATGCTGTTGCAGGGGCTATTTTATCCCCATATTGTCTTGATTGAGATAGTAATATTAAGTCTCAGGTTACTAAATTTAAGCGGCAGTTTTTTAGTTAAACTGACTACAAGCAAGCAGCCATACTTATGGTGGCTGGCAGGACTTATCGTTACGGCGATTTCCCTCTATCCCATTACCCAAAAACCGCCCGAACTGGCAACAGCCGTTAGCGCCTTGCAAATGCAGCAAATGCCAGAATTTAATTTAGGCGGTAGAACTCCCTATTTTGGACGAAACTGGTTTATATACTGGTTGAGTGGCTCAAGCGGCTTAAGCTTATCCTTATTTCCGACAATAGTTTGGACTGGCTTGACATTGCCTTGGATGCTAACTAGGAGGACTCGTATCGTCAAATTAGTTACTCATAAAATTGCAATTTTGGCTCAGGTAATAATTGCATCTCTGATTATGTTTAGTTTGGCGCATATATTGCTACCAGAACTGCATTTACCCAGCCGATATACCTATCACACCCTAAGATTTATTCTGGCTATCTCATCGGGTATTGTCATAACTATCTGGCTAGACGCTGGTAAACGGTGGCTACAAAGTAAAAGGCGATTTAAGCTAATTGAGAAAGCAAAACTAGCTCTAGTTACTTTCTTTATTCTCACCGCTATCATATTTCCTGCTATTCCCTCCGTATTTATCAATTGGTTTCAAGGTTGGCGGATAGGTACGGCACCTGAAATATATCAATATCTTGCCCAACAGCCAAAAGATATAATCGTCGCATCTTTGAGTCAGGAGGTGAATAATATTCCTGCCTTTTCACAGCGATCGATCCTGATGGGTGATGAATTTGCAATGGCGTATCATCCTGTCTATTACGAGGGTGTAAAGCAAAGAACGGTAGGACTATTGCAGGCACAATACACTACCGATTTGCAGATATTACAATCTTTTATTCAGCAATATGGTGTTGATTATCTACTAATAGATAAAGCTGCCTTTAGTTCCGCATATCTGCTCGATAAGAAGTGGCTGGTTAATAGCTCATTCTCGGAAACAACAAAAGAGGCGATCGCTTTTTTGGAGTCTGACCGTATTTCCGTATTAGAGCAGTTCGTAACATCTTGCTCTGTTGTCTCAACCGAGAGTCTGAACTTGTTAGAAACTAGCTGTATTGGCAATCAGCTATAGGTAAATTAAGGCAATATATATCGATAATGTTTTTCGATCGAAGTGAATGAAGAATTATTTGCTGACTAATTCGGAGTTCTAATCTAGCTAATGGCATGGGGAACTGAAGTTGACGGTTGGTAACTTCTAGAAGCCAAGGTAAATATCTGGGGGTCATTAAGATCGACGGATAAGCTAACGGTTGTACCTACAGCGATCGCTGAAGACAGATCCATTCGAGCGTATATTCTTTTCCCTGCAGCCGTCTCCACGCCGTAATAGTATTCTCGACCCAAAAATTGTCTTTCTCGCACGACAATCTGCGAAGCAGGATCGGCTACGAGCCTAATATCCTCAGGACGTATCATCAAATCTGCCGTGTTTATCTCTAACTGTTGAGATGAAGCTGGAAACTTACCAATTTCCGTCGTCCAGAATTGCCCCTGTTTAGTGGCGGGTAAAAAATTAGCCTGAGTGACAAATTCTGCCACAAAGCGGGTAGCAGGGTTTAAATAAATCTCTTCTGGAGTTCCGATCTGCTCTATTTTTCCCTGGCGCATGACGGCAATTTTATCAGAGATGGCAAGAGCTTCTTCGCGATCGTGAGTTACAAAGATAGCTGAGGTTCCTGCTGCTTTGAGAATAGCTCTAATTTCCCCTCGCAGACGATGACGTACCTGAACATCTAGGTTGCTTAGGGGTTCATCAAGCAAAATTAACGCTGGTTGAGGTGCCAATGCTCTAGCTAGGGAAATACGCTGCTGCTGTCCCCCCGAAAGTTGGTGGGGGTAGCGCTGTTCAAAGCCGACTAATCCCACCAATTCTAAAATTTCTCCGACTCGGCGCTCGATCCTAGATCGATCTTTACGTGCAAAAAAACCTTTTGCCGACTTTTTAACCTCATGTTTCAAACCAAAAGCAATATTTTCTGCCACGGTTAAATGGGGAAATAGGGCGTAATCTTGAAAGACCATTCCCGTCTGACGTTTTTCCGCAGCCACAAAATCACAGTTAGTGCAGACAATCTTACCTGCGATCGCTACTGTTCCTTGAGATATAGACTCAAACCCCGCTACTATCCTTAAAAGAGTCGTCTTACCGCATCCAGATGGACCGAGCAATCCTAGTAATTCACCACGCTCGACAGTCAGGCTGACATCATCTAAAACCGCAGTCTGTCTATCTCCCGCAGTGTTAAGGGTTCGATCGGGATAAGCCTTAGTAATGTTTGAAAGCTGGAGAATTACGGACTGATTCATTATTTGGATATTGGTAGCAAGCAGAAATTAGACATATTCCGATCTCGATCGCATTTGTGGAACTTTGTTCGGTAGTTTAGCTCTGAATCATTCACCGTCTAGGAGTAGAGTATTTTTTTCTTCTCAAAAGTCGGAGATTGCCTCAAGTAAGCTTTTAATAGACAATTTTCATTCCTCTTTATAAGAATAGTTCTCAATTAAAGTCTACCCTATGAACTATCTGTTTCTGCTCAACATCTAAAATTCAAAGCCAATTGGATTAGAACAAGCTATATCTCTGCAACAAAATATTGATTAACTTGGGCAAGCTCTTGCTTATTTCTTTGCCGTCGCCAAAACTTAGCTGCTTGTAGCCAACCATATCAAAGGGAGCTGTTCCCTCCAAGTCAGGGCGTTCCATACTTAAAAGTAAAATTTGACCGTTATCCTTTGTTTGGATGCCATAGCCTAACTCCACACATACGGTAGAATCTACCATCAGCTCACTTTTTTCTGTGGTGGTTAAACTATCAATTGGAGTCACATCCGCAATAAACAGTAAGCTCTTACTAATTTTTCTAAGCTGACTGTTGCTCAATCGTAGAGGCGAGCCAGGGGTGCGGGGCGTAACTTCCAATTTAAGCGGAATACGCGATCGCTGACTTAAATTATCGACAATCGCCGTCAAACTTTCTGTAATAGCCTGATTAGCAGCTTGATGATGGTTTTGGGGACTGTAGTAAATCGTCGGTTCGAGTCCTGAAATACTATTACTTTTCGTAAAATATATTTCCTGAGAAACCAAATCGATATTAGAGACTACGTATGTCCCACTTCCCTGAATATAAAACTCAACCGTTTTTCCAGATAAATACAGTTGAAACCAATCCGATTTCTCAACCTCCAGGCGATCGTCCAAGAAATCTGCCCGTAGACCTGTTTTTAACAGGCTATTTCGACTTAAGCGCAGAGAAAAAGGCTGCTGAATTACCTGCCTAATCGGTTCATATTGTGCTAAATACCAAGCTTTGAGCGCGATGATTGCCACGATGGTCTGTTAAAGAATAGATCGTCTAATTTTAGTCGATCTCAACAGTAGATGCTAATGTCTTCGCCACAGGTATCTGCTAGATAGCACATAGCTCGAAAGCGCAATCCAATCACCTCATTGTAAAGAGGATTTAATTTACACATTGGCGGAATTCTGAGCAGGGTACGCCCTAAAACTTTCACTTCTCGCTCAAACGGACATTGACTGGGGATCGTCTTGCAGATGCGATGAGCAAAGGCACTATTGTCGATTGCCATATTGTCTAGCCATTGACGCGCAGGAGCAAGCAAATCTATTTTCTTCGGCTTGCTGGGAGTAAGGGTAACAGACCGCTCTAGACGAGTCCGCCAAAAGCTAAGATGTAATGTTTCGAATGTATGCTGTACTAAATTCATGATTTACTCCTGCACTGTAAATAATTTGCTAACGGTCGGGTTTACTGAGTATTTATTACGCTTAGACGATTGCTTTGATGCGCGATCGCATTTGTAGAATTATCCACTCTAATTCGGAATTTCATAGTCTAGTAAGGATGTCTATTATGAGACAAAAGTTTATTGGCTGATAAAACTTTTCCTAACTCTTATACTGCCCGATATATTCAATACTTTGCATGAGCAAGATCACCTAATTGCTGTAAAGTCTGTTTGAAGCTTTTGTTAATTTTTGGTGAACATGATTTTTCTTCCGATCGGAAGGGGAACAAAATAAAATCACAGCTTCTTTTGTAGCAGATAAATTTAGGCAGTACTGTAATTTAAAGCACTTTTGTTCTGCTTTTTGCTATCTTCGATACATTAGCGACAACTATACTCACTGACAATTTAAAACAGTCTCGATTAACATAGCTCGCCAGTTCCGTCATCCAAATTTCCATTTTTTGACTGCCAATCGCAAAATCAAAGTTTAGCAAGTTGTTTTGTTCGATAAATAAAGTTTGCCTTTTGAGCTATTGCTAATTTATTAGAGCAGCAGAGACGTTTGACTTAACATTTGTTGCCAAAAATGATAAGCATTTATGCTTAAAGAAGATAGTGAATTGTTATCGAGATTGCCAGCCAGCTCAAGAAACAGTAGCGAGTCAAGGTAAGCGCTCGTTCGATCTTCTGGGATGAAATTGCTTCAACATCATTGCCCAATAGGGGTTTTTCTTTGACGATTCCCTGGTAGCTGTTTGCGCCTCCAAGCTGCACCTGCAAAATTCCCGCATAGGCTGCTTCGCTCCAGCCTGAATTGGGGCTGGGATCTTTGACCCCATCTCGGCGACAAATTGACCAGACTTCTAAGGGATTGCCAGAAGCAAGACTCAAAGTCAGAACGGTTAAACGACAGGGTAACCAGGTTAGACAATCTTCAAGCTGAGCGCTAAACCAGCCCAGGTCTATATAAGGTTCTCGTAGGTAGCCAACCATTGAATCTAAAGTACTAGCAGCCTTATAAGCTAGGGCAAGAGTCACGGCACCAGTGGGTAAAAAGGAGCCAGCGATCGCATAAAATAGAGGTGCGGTAACTCCATCAACTGCATTCTCCGCCACGGTTTCTAGTAAGGCTCTTAAAATCTCTTGACGAGATAAATTGTTTGTATCTCTTCCCACATATAGGCTCAGTCGCTCTCTTGCCCGATTTAGATCCTCATCTTGGAGAGGGGCTAAAACATCCTTGACGGCAACTCTCAAACTTTTCCCAGCAAAACAGCTAGCGAGAATGATAACCTGAATCGCGAATCCCAAAATAGGATGGACAAGATTGCCGAGCCAAACCATCAGCCAGCCCATCAGTCCGCTACCGATAATCAAACTCAAGCCTAACAATATTCCTGCAAGACGACGTTGCCAGCCAGAAGCACACAGATTCAGGGCAATTTTGGTATAGTTTTGGATTGCCCATCCCATTACCTGCACTGGGTGTAACCATCCCCAAGGATCGCCGACAACATAGTCAAGCAAGGCTGCCAGTAGCAAAACCAAGCTGGAAGTTAAATTAAAGGAAAATAGAGGAGACATCGCCAACGCCAAATTAATCTCGAATTTGAGCAACGTTGTCTTCCCAATTTTGTCCATCAAAGGCACGAATCGTAAACTTGTCCGTAATATCTCGATCTAGGCAGCGTAAATTGATATCAACCATGTTGGGATGAGAACGAGGAGTATAAAAAGCATGAATGCCACAGACGGAACAAAAAGTATGCTGGGCAACTTTAGTATTAAAAGTGTAGGTAGTCAAACAATCTTGTCCCTGTAATAGTTGAAAATTAGTTTTGGGGAGAATTAGATGCAAAAGCCTTTCTTTCGGCATATAGAACAGTTACAGTCTTCGGCTATGAGGCGGTCGATGAATACCTGAAAGCGAACCGAACCGCAGTGACAGCCTCCAAAACAGGTTAGGGTCTCTGAAGATTTAGCCAATTTACGCAAGTTGAGCTACGGGACACCGATTATTATACAAAAACTTGCTTTGAAGAATTATTTACCTTGTTGAATAGACTTATTTAGTTGCCTAAACAATAAAATTGCTTTCTTCTCCCTGAGCTGCCTGCCAACTACGAGCATCATAATATAGGTCGGCTAGAGTAATGTCATACAAAGCAGCTTTTAATTTTTGATGTAGTCTGCGCCACAAACTAAAAGTAACCCAATCTTCGGCTAAATTGCGATCGGGGGACTGACGGGGTAGAGGTTCAATAGTTTCACCAACAGCTTCTAAGATCTTACCCAAAGAAATCTCCTCTGGTTTAGACGCTAGCTGATATCCTCCTTTTGCACCTCGAACTGAGTTGACTATTCCCGCGCGTCGCATTTCAATCAATAACTTTTCTAAATAAGGTGCGGGTAGATCTTGCCTTTGGGCAATCATTTTTGCTGATGCTGGCTGATATCCTGGCTGCAGACTCAAGTCTAATAATGCTTTAACACTGTAATGACCGCGAGTAGTTAATTTCATTGAAGTTGTTCGATACTGTTAAATTCTAAGTAAATCTTGTATTTATAATTCGCTGTTTTTTTACAAAATTGTAAATATTAATTCTTTGTAATGTCAGATTAGAGCAGTAAAAATAAAATTATTTTTTTTAATTTAGTTAATTATGCTCAATAAGTGTAATATAGTTTTATATGAAATAGAAAAGTAAAAAAAATCAGCTTTAAGATAAACCTTAAGCTGAAAGCAAAATTGTAAACCAAATTAATTTTTAGTTGTTTCAAAGTTAATGGCAAAAGCAACCCAACCACAACCTTTAGTCGGTTCAACATTAATAGATAAAGTAAAAGAGCTTGGCACTCTCTCCAAAGAGGAAAAGGCAAAAAAATGTGGCTACTACACAGTCACCAAAAATGGCGTACAGCGAGTTAATATGATGAAGTTCCTTAACGCACTAATTGATGCGGAAGGGATTGAGTTGGACAGCACTTCTAACGGACAGGGCAGGGGTGGACGTTCTGCCAGCTATAGAATTAGCGTTCAGTCGAATGGCAACTTATTAATTGGTTCTGCCTACACTAAGAAGATGGGTCTAGAACAAGGAGATGAGTTTGAAATAACTTTGGGAAGAAAACATATTCATCTGCGACAAATTGGCGTTGACGATGACGAATAGGCATTAATCAATTTTAATAGCAGGGATATTGAAATTGGTATCAGCTAATCAACAGAAAAGCAAGCTTTGGTAGAGGAGTTCGGTTAGACACAGATTGGTTTACCGTTCCGCCTCTTTTTTTATTGATTGCAATAGCTCAAAATGCTAGAAGAGAAGCAAAAGCTATTTTTCTTGGTTCAAAAATATACCCTTGATGTAGATTAGCTGCATCTTAAGTTTACTGATTTTAGCTCCTAGTTTCTTGACGCAATAGCTCTATAAAAGAAACCCTGGGGGAATTGAAGATTCGCGCCCTCATCAGCGAACTTTTTGTCACCGTCTTGATGGCTTTGCCCCTGCATTGCTTTGTGTCGCTTTTAGGCAAAGCCAATAAATCTATGCTTCTTAGCTAAACAGGCAAAGTAATTAAAGTTGAGATCGCAATATGTTATGACTCGATATTGAGTTGTTGTGCTACGGATTGTGTCAACTGTCCGGCTGAATTAAATCTGCTACGACTGATGAGCGATTCTTGACGGCAAGTATCCAGCCCAATGAACTCAGACGTTTGTCTTCCACTATCGTTGCTTTAGGCAAGTCGAGCTGTTTGAAAGACTGGCGATCTAAAAGCAGATAGGCGAGGCTGTCATGTTGCCAATGTTCCTGCAGTTCGGAGACTGACTGGGAAATAATCTGGCGATCGCTATAGAAATTAAGGCTGGGGCGTGCTGCTGCTCTAGAGCCATAAATTAAGGTTTGGGGTGGAGTATGCTGTTTGACAAGTTTGGCAATTGGCTTAACCGATTTTGACACCTCAAGCTCCCAAATCCAATGGGGAGAAACCATCAGTAAGAAGAGTGACACTAAAAGACCCCAGAATAGTAGAGGAATAAACTGCTTATCTTGCTGAGCAATCGCGATTGCCGTAGCAGCAAAAGTTATACAAAGAGAGCCGCAAATAAAAGGCAAATAAAAGTCAATATAGTTGCGAACACCCCAGTTGAAACCCGCCAGCGCAGCTAAAATTGCCATTGAAGCAAAGCTATAAATCCAACTACGAGGATAAACAATAAAGCTAGGTAAATTACGAATACGATCTAGCTGTTTTCCTGCTGCCAGAGCCAGGGCAGGATAGAGAGGCAAAATTAGCCAGTAATCTTGATGTAGCAGTAGAAAACCAAGTATTAAATATCCTCCCAACCACACGGCTAGTAGCTTGCCCCATCCCCAATGAAGATTGTGTTTGATGAGCTGTACCCCTGCAAACATAATTGTCAGCCAGGGTAAAAAATACTGCACCGCCTGAAGCAGATAGTAGCTGGGAGAAAATTCGGCACTAGGAGAAAACTTTTCTGTTTGTGTCAGGACTAAATTTAGCAATCCCCCATCCAAATCGAATTGATGGTAGTAAGTCAGTAGGGCAACATACCAAACCACGCTCGGAAGAGCGCCAAGTAATAGTCCACCCCAAAAGTAAGCCGAACTGAGCAGTCTTGGGGTATCCCAAAGCAAGAAAAGCAATACTATCGATAGGACTTGAATGGCAAAAAATCCTTGGGTTAAGCTCATCAAGCAAATGCCAGTACCGATTCCCAATGTCCACTTAAGATCCCTTCGCGATCGCAAAACTGCCCAAATCGTCAGCAGCTCAAAAAAAAGCAGAGGTCCGTCCAACGTCGCCAGGCGACTGTAGCGCACTACGGGCAAGCAGGTCAAATAAACTAACGCTGAAAAAAGCGCGGGAAGACGAGCAACAAAAATTTCTCGACCAATTTGGTAAACCAGCAGTACCGATAAACCTCCCAATAAAGCCCCTGGGAGACGGGTTGTTAATTCATTTACCCCACCGAGATAATAGGCGACTGCAACTAAAGCATGTACGAGAGGAGGCTTTGCTAAATATGGTTCATCCCAAAGAGTTGGGAAAAGCCAGTGCGTGATTTTCGTACTTTGATAAATTTCTTTAGCAACCTGTGCCAAAGTAGCCTCTTGAGCATCAAGGAGCGGTAAATTAGACAAGTTAACCAGAAACAAGGCTGATGCTGCTACCAATAAACCAATTAGGCAGAAGCATTCTAGCCAAACTTCACTTTGACGCAGCTTGTTAGATGAGCGTCTCCAAATGGATATATGGTGAGAGGACATAAATTTAACGTAGCAACCAAAGCTAATTACTTATTATTGACAATTTTAGTTAGTAAATGTGTAAGAAAATGAGGTGAAAAACAGATTTCTCCTTTCTTTATATGACCTAGGTTGAATTGTCGAAGGCGATCTCTGTCAGAAAACAGCATCTATCAATCTATTAAAAGTCTATTGTTCCTATCGTCAGATTAGCTAAGGGCAAGCGCCCCGTTTTGCTCGTAGATATGTCCTAATTAGTCTATCTCTTTCTGAGATTTACAAGGAGATAATTCGCGATCGATCCTGTTGATGAGATTATTAATCTGGCGATCGAACTACAATATTCTCACGCCCTCGATTGATTTGGTACAATCTCAAATCGATCCGAATTAGCATGAGAAAACATTTGCTCCAGACAAAAGAGTAATCCGATCCTAAAATGCTAAAATACATCAACAATCAGATAATTGCGATCGTTCAAGTCACAGTATTATTTTAATTCGCTGGTGAAATTTATTCGTCAAGCTCAAAACTGTTGCGCTTGGTAGTCAGATCGAGTCAAAAAATATTCTATATAGCGTCAGGATAAAATAAACTAACCATCAAGTTCAGAATCTCTCTAACTCTAACCTAGGGCTTTTGGATCGAATAATTATGTCTGGATGGTAAATGAAATAAGGTAACTACATACCAAGTTGAGCAATTTATTGATTTGAATCCCTCAACTAATAGTCTGCATAGAACGCTAATTTTTTACTTATCCTATGGAAGAATCTTTTCAAATTACCATCCAAATAGTTGTTGCGGTTTTAGCAGGTATTAGCGCTCAGGTAGTAGCTGAATATTTAAAAGTTCCCAGCATTGTTTTTTTGCTGCTATTTGGAATTTTATTGGGTTCAAATTCTTTAGACATACTTCATCCCCAGGTTTTAGGAGTAGGGCTAGAAGTCTTAGTCGCTCTTTCAGTCGCAATTATTTTGTTTGAAGGAGGACTAAACCTAGAATTACGGGAACTAGGCAAAGTTTCGGGCAGTTTGCGTAACCTGGTGACAATAGGAACTTTGATTACCTTGATTGGCGGCGGTATGGCAGCTCACTGGCTAGCGGAATTTCCCTGGCCGATCGCTTTCCTCTATGCTTCGTTGGTAGTAGTTACTGGTCCGACGGTGATTGGACCCTTGCTCAAGCAGGTGCGGGTCGATCGACAGGTAGCAACTCTTTTGGAAGGAGAAGGGGTTTTAATCGACCCTGTGGGCGCAATTTTAGCGGTAGTGGTACTCAATACCATTCTCAACACCAATGCCGCACCGATAGATATTATGAGCGGTCTGCTGCTGCGCCTGGGTATTGGCATGGTTGTCGGTGGTATCGGTGGCTGGCTGTTGGGTTTATTTCTCAAACAGGCAAATAGTCTTTCTGATGAATTAAAAAATCTGGTTGTCTTAGCTGGCGTTTGGGGGCTATTTGGACTTTCTCAGAGTTTGCGTAGTGAATCTGGTTTGATGGCAACCGTAGTAGCAGGGATTGTGGTCAAGGCTTCGGATATTCCCGAAGAAAGACTGCTAAAAAGATTTAAAGGTCAATTGACAGTACTGTGTGTTTCGGTACTATTTATTTTGCTAGCAGCCGATCTTTCTATTGCTAGCGTCTTTGCTCTCGGCTGGGGTAGCGTGATTGCTGTGGCGGTATTAATGCTCGTGGTCAGACCAATAAGTATTGCTATCTGCACCTGGAATAGCGATATGAACTGGCGGCAAAAAGCTTTTTTAGCCTGGATCGCGCCAAAAGGAATTATTTCTGCATCTGTAGCTTCTTTATTTGCCATTTTACTGACAGAAAGAGGAATCAATGGCGGGGACGCGATCAAAGCGCTGGTATTTCTGACAATTTTGATGACGGTTTTTTTCCAAGGATTGACGGCTCGCTGGATAGCAAACTGGTTAAAAATCACCTCTAGCGATGCAAAAGGAGCAGTAATCATTGGCTGTGATGGGCTAGGTCGCTTTATGGGTCGTTTATATCAACAGCTAGGGGAATCCGTAGTAATGATCGACACCGACCCAGAAGCCTGTAAGAAAGCCGAAGCAGACAACCTACCAGTTTTTCAGAGTAGCGCTCTCGATACCGAGGTTTTAGCCGAGGCGGGAATTGAATCGATGGGTACTTTCTTGGCTTTGACTAATAACGCAGAGGTTAATTTGGTCTTAGCTCAACGAGCAGCAGAGGAATTTCAGCCCCCCAGAGTTCTAGCTGCCTTTCCGCAAAATACTGTTTCAGAAGGCGGAAAAAGCAAAGTTAGTCAGGCGTTAACGCCTCAACTATCGGTAAAAACTTGGAACAGCTACATTGATGATGGTCAAATTAAACTTGGCAGGACAGTGATTGATGAGACAGATTTTTCTTTTAAATCAGCCCATTTACAGGCTTTAATCCGAGCGGGAGAAATGTTGCCGTTGCTGGTTAAGCGTCGAGATAGTTTACAGGTGGCGATGGCTGACGAAGAGTGGCAGGCAAAAGACGAGATTTATTATCTAATACACGATCCTCGACCAAAACTATTGAAGCGTCTTTCGGGTGGAAACCAGTCATCCCGCCTGTTGTTAGAAAGACTGCCCGAAGTAGAAGAAATTCCTCTAGCTGCGCCTTTCTCTTCAAAATCTTCGGAAAAGATTGAGGAAATAAGTTAGACTCTCGAACGAAACGCTTCAATTAATAGAATTTTTGCAGAATTGTTGGCAGTAGCTCGCACTATCATTGTATGTAGAGTTTAAATAATATAAATTTTGAATTTTATGGATGTCAAATTAATAATTCTAGTCTTGACAGCAGTTTTTACCGTAGCTTGTTTGTATTTTGGTACGAAAGGTGGCTACTACGATACCGACAAGTACGATGGTAACGGTTCTGCTCACTAGTATTTCGATCGCGATCGCCAAATAACTAATTTGTATATTTACAGTAAGTGGCAAAAATTGGCGGTATATCGCGGATAGTTTTAATCATAAAAGCCGTGTACTGGCGACGTGTTGAATTTAGCGTAAATATAATCTATCTGAATATAACCGCTCGATCGCTTACAATAGTTTACTTCTATTTATTTAAAACTCATTCTTGTTACGAATATGACCTAAGATCTTATTAGTATTAAAGATGCTACTTAACTAGCATTGAGGATCGAACAAAAGCTAGGTCGTTGGAGTAAAGATAAGCATTATGAGTATGAGTCAGGGAGGAATTAAGTCTAATTCCCTGCCTTTATCCTGCTTTACTTATGCAGCAGGTCATGAGGACGAGGGTATATGTCTCCTGATGCGCCTTGGCAAATATCGAATCTTGCTAGACTGTGGCTTAGCAGATTTATCGCCTGTTTTAGAACAGGACAGTTCTCCTCCCGACCTAATTTTTTGTTCTCATGCCCATGAAGATCATTGCCGTGGTTTGCGATCGCTACATGAGGCTTTTCCGCAAATTCCCATCTACACTAGCGAGGTCACGGCGAAACTGCTGTCGTGCCATTGGGACGATGAGCAGCCTGGGCAGAGCATTCCCTGGTGTCAGGTGTTGCCGTGGCGCTCTACCTTTAAAGTCGCCCCTGACCTACAGATTGAATTAGTTCCAGCAGGTCATTTGCCTGGCGCTGCGGCGATCGTTATTACCTATACCAATGACGAGCGCAGCTATCGAGTTATGTATAGTGGCGATTTTTCGGTGTCCAACTTTCAGCTAGTCGAAGGGATGTCGATAGAACACCTGCGGGGGTTAGCCCCAGACGTGCTGATCCTCGAAGGAAGCTATGGAACGATGCGCCACCCCCATCGTCGTCTCCAAGAGAAACAGTTGATGGAACGCATCAACCTGGCTATAGAAGGGGGTCAAGATGTCTTGCTACCCGTTCCGCCAATCGGCTTGGGTCAGGAAATCCTGAAGCTATTACGCTCTCACCATCAGTTTACAGGAAGGGACTTAGACATTTGGGTTGATGATTCGGTAGCTTTGACCTGCGATATTTATTTAGGATTGCTGTCTCAGTTTCCCGTCTCGGTTCAAAACTTTGCCAAGCACCAGGCTTTGTTTTGGGACGAACGAATCTGCCCGCGCATGCGCCGTATTAACCACCCCAGCCGTTTTGCCGACAGCAAAAATCGCCGAGTCTTTTTAGTAGACTATCGCAGCAATTTGTGGCAATACATGTCCGATAAGATAGCCAACTGGCTAATCTTGCTTCCAGAACATCCTCTAGAGTACATTCATCCCGATTCGGTTGCTTTAGAACTGCTCCACAACTTATCTTCAGTGAAGATTGAAACCTACCTGCTGGCAGAGCATAGTGATGGACGCAACACGACTCAGTTGATTCATAATTTGCGACCGCAGCACGTTATTTTGGTTCATGGCTTACTCAACTATCTGCTTGAATTAGCTAGTTTAGAAGAGCTATGTAGTCGCTATCAGATTCATTCACCCTCTGCAGGAACGCTACTCGAACTGCCAATTGGCGATCGCTTTGTCCAGCCGCAATCTCCCCAACCCGTATATTATGAAGGGGAAATTAACGAGGCAGATTCGGCAATCTCAATCGTCTTACCCGATCGCATTAGCCAAGATTCTCGCTGGAAACAGTTAGCAGATACAGGAATTATCCAAGCCCGATGGCAGGGTAATGAGCTGGTAATTAAAGGAGTGTCTCAGCGAGAACTGTTAAACTCCCATAATCCAGGGCGCATATCCTTAGATTTGGACTGCTGCGATCGCTGTTTGCATTATCACAACCAACACTGTTGGAATCAATTCTCTCCCCTACATGGCTTCAAAGTGATTCCTCAAGGTTATTGTCCTGTTTTTGAAGTAAACGAAAACGAACTAGGGGATTGACCAAGCTCGCTTCAACAATTGGCTTACTCTTGATTATGCTCCGATGATTTGGGATGAATTTGCTCTGCTTCGGGACAATCATCAGAAACCATAATTTCAGTGTTGAGTTTAGAGACGGAAGCTAACTTTCTAGTAACAGCACCAATACTCTCTAAACGCACCATTTCTTCCCAAGAGCTAATTTCTTCTTCTTCTTCGGTTTCATAGCGAATCGTCACAATATCTCCCTCGAAATCAACAATACGTCCGCTTTCAATCCAGCGTTGTTGATCCCGCAAGAAAATACAAACTTCACGACCATCTTGACAGAGTTGATAAATCTTGCGGTGTAACATGGGTTCTCCTATACGAGTAACTCCTAGAATTTCGCGCTGAAATTTCAATTATGAAAATTCCAGACGACTCCATCATCTTGTTTAGATGTTTGGCTAAATAGAGGAGTTTAAATTCACAAAACGAATAATCTGCGACTTTATCTATTATTTCTATTTTGACACGATGATACCAAGAAAATTCTTATTATTTAACTGGATTTGGCAAGGTTTCCAAATAACGGAGGAATTCCAATAGCTGCTCGTCAGTTAGGTGCAGACGACTTCTTTTTCCATAACGGCTCATGAGAAATTCCTTGCCCTGGTCTTTTGTCCAGTTTAAACGTCTAATTTCAATATCGGTTTTTTGCTTTATTTCATTAAACCCCATTGCCTCTATTTCTTCAGAGGTCGTATCTTTTTCTAATACGGTTGAATCGCTTCTATCTTCGACAACAAGATCTAGAGTTGGACTTGGAGCCGTAAAAGTATCGCCAAACAGGTTACTAGAGGGAGCTGATTCTGGTTCGCTAGGGGGTGTAGCTTCTGGTTCTGATTTTGATTCGTTAGTAGCTGCAACTGATTTAAGCGGGACAGTAATAGGAGCTAATCCAGGATCTTCTTCGACTGGCTGAGCTGTTACTTCAGAAAAATTAACATTTTGGCTGCTAACTTTTGGCTGCATCTCTAAAGACTTAGTTTCTGAAGGCTGTATTGGTGCTTTAGTCGGAACAGTCTCAGAAATAGAGGCAGCAGGGGTATTAGACTGACTATCTAAAAACAGAGTAGCGATCGCTCTTTCTTTGGCAGCATCTTCGGCAGCTTCGACAGTAGCTGCTCCTGCTAGACCAGTGGCTAAAATAACATTATCAATTTGGACTAGAGCCTTAACAATGTATGTTCCTCGGTCAATTTCAATCAACTCACTGACCAAACTTCCTTGAGGATATCTGTGGCGAAATTTAGCTAGGATCATGTTCTAAGTTTTATTTTCAATCATCAACTCAGTACCAATCTACTACTTATTGCGCGGGGTCAGCAGAAATTCGCCCGTAGGTTCGGGAATTTACAATATATACTAAATTAATTACAAAAGTAGGTTGCAATCTTGGTCAGCAATTTTGCATCAATTAGAAAGAATAATTCTGATGGTCGCAACTTCGAGCGGCTGTAAAAAAAAGCGATTTGTCAACCACGATCGACGATGATTTTGCAGCACATAAGGTAAGGAGTATACTATCTGATAACTCCTATCGGCATCAATCTATCGAAGGTAGAGATTGAGGACAATGACCCACACTTCGTTATTCTGGCTCTATCGTTGTAAATAGCATAGATCGTCCTTCAAGGAAAAGCCGTAAAAGTGGTTTTCACCTCAGTCAACCCAGGAAAATATAGGACAAGGTGTGTAAACAGAGCATACGAGTTACTATTGTTTTCGTCGCTTCTGTAGTAGTTACTAAAATAAAATTGGATAAGGATAATTTTTAGATGGAATTTTCAATCGCCACACTACTTGCCCAGTTTGTTGATGATAAGCTGGTTGCAGGTAAAAATCTAGAAAAAAAATTAGGCTGCGAAGAGAAAGAAAGTATTCATAAATTACAAATTACTTTAGATGCTCTTGAGAAAATAAATGTTTTGGTCAAGGAAAGAGGTAAATATCGTCGAGTCTATGAAGACAAGGTGGTTGAAGCCAAATTGAGATGTTCGAGTAAGGGATTTTGCTTTGCCATTCAAGATGAAGAAAGTGCCGATGATATTTATGTCAGAGAAAGCCACTTGAGCAATGCTTGGAATGGCGATCGCGTTTTTGTAAAAATAATTAAAGATGGCAGTCGTCGTCGCTCGCCAGAAGGAGAAGTTAAGTTAATTCTCGAACGTTCTAATCCTTCCTTATTAGCAACTGTAATTAATAATGAAGAGAAATATAAGGCAATTCCCCTCGACGATCGCCTTTTATTTGAATTAGATCTCAAGGAAAAAGAAGAAGATCTACAGGCAGCTTTAGAACATCTAGTTCACGTTTCGGTGCTGCGCTATCCTCTGGGACAAAACGCGCCATTAGGCAAAGTAACCAAGGTTTTGGGTAGTGATGCTGAAGAAGCGGCAGATGTCGATATTGTTTCGTGCAAACACGACTTACCCCTCGAATTTCCTGAAAAAGCGATTAAGGCAACAGCCAAACTACCAAGCGCCCGTATTCCCGCAGCCGAAATTAAGCAGAGACACGATTTGCGGGACAAGTTGACCTTCACGATCGAATCGGAGTCAAATTTAACCAATAGCCCCTGGATCGAAAATGCTTTTACTCTCGAACAAACAGAAGCAGGGGACTGGCAGTTAGGAATTCATATTGCAGATGTGGCGCACTACATCGAACAAGATACGATCTTAGATCGGATTGCCAGAAAACGTGGGATAGCCGTTAATCTCCGTCGCCAAGTTCTACCTTTATTTCCTGAAAAGGTGAGCAAGCTATGCTCTCTAATTCCTGGACGTAATCGCCTAACTATTTCTGTGATGTTGACTATCGATGCTCAAGGTAATACTAGTGAGTATCAGATCGTTCCTTCGGTAATCTCGGTAGATCATCAGCTTACCTATCAAGATACCCAGGCTTTGATTAGTGATGAGAAAAAACCAGGCAAAAAGTTAGCTAACTTACTGCCAGCGCTAAAAGATTTATTCTTTACCATCAGTCCTCTAGTCAAAGCTCAACGTCTCCAGAGAGGAGGTTTAGAAGTTACAACTCCAGAAAATCACAGTCTGTTCAAAGATGAAGGTAGAGTTGGGGCAATTTTAGGCGTTGCTTCCTTACCCGTTCACTCAATGCTGACAGAGTTAAACATTTTGGCGGGAAAAGCAGTGGCAGAACATCTTTTGGCTTTGGAACTGCCTGGAATATACTGTACCCAAGCAGAGCCTGATGTGGAAGAGCTAGAAGATTTGATTAAGCTGGGCAGTAACTTAAGTTTAGACATCGACCTCAACGTCGAGGATAGCGTTTCGTCCCAAGACTATCAACGTCTTACAGAACAGTTTGCCACCTCTTCAGCCGTAATGGTGCTGAATTATCTGCTGCAAAGCACTTTTAAACCGATCAAATATATGACCTCACCAGGGAAACACTTTGGTCTGGCTTATGAATCAGGCTATACCCACTGCATTTCTCCTGGTCAGAGATATGTCGATTTAATTATTCAGCGAATACTTAAAGCTGTCTTCGAACACGGACGAGATCGCCGTCATAGTCGTACCAAGCAAGGAGTAGAATTAAACAGCAGTAGCTGCCACGGACAGATCAACTGGAAGGTGTTACCGCCTAATGTTCAGGAGCAAATTGAAACTGATATTCAAACCATGCTGCCTTTCTTGAACGATCGCGAAAAACAGGCAGAAGATGCAGAACGGGATCTGGCGGGATTGAAAAAAGCCGAGCAGATGAAAGAGCGTACGGGTAAGATCTTTGAAGGTTTAATTACTGGGGTACAGTCCTATGGTTTCTTTGTCGAAATCGAGGATTTACTAGTAGAAGGCTTAGTTCATGTTAGTTCTCTTAAAGACGACTGGTATGAATATCGCTCCCGCAATAGCTGCTTAGTCGGTAGAAAAAATCGTACGGCGTATCGTCTTGGCGATCGCGTTGAGGTAGAAGTAAAGAGCGTCGATTACTATCGTCAGCAAATCGATCTCGTTACTGTCGGTGGCGGCAGTGAAGCCCAAAATGCCGATTGGGAAGAAGAAGAATAGGTATTCGGTAGAGACGTAATATGTCACGTCTGTATAGGTAGTAGGTAAAGAGTAAATTTATTTTTCTGCAATATCTACTGCTCGATCCTAGTATTCAAGTAGAAAAATTTTAGAGCTTAAAGCGGGGCGTATGTACGCCAGTGCTTGCGAAGCAAGTCAGAATGCAAAGCATTCCCTCTGATAGCTGATAGCTAAAAAAAAGGAGCAAGAGTATTGAAAGACCAAATCGTCGAGCAGGTAATTGACCTGGCGAAAAAGAAAGGAATTGAGGCAGAAGCTTTTTATGTTGCCAGTCAGGATACGCCAATTGAGTTTGGCAATAATCGCCTGAAGTCTCTAGAAACAAAAGCCTCAGAAGGGATTGCCCTACGGGTGATTGCCGATGGTAAATTAGGCTTTGCTAGTTCGACGGATCTGACTCGCTTGGAAGATTTAGTTGATGCTGCGATCGCCACGGCGGAAATTGGCGATCCAGTGGAGTTTGAGTTTACCCAAGACGTTAATTCGGTCGAGTCAAAACCAGATTATCAGCCACCTACCACTGAAAAGTTGGTAGGAGTAGGTGAAGATTTAATCGAGAAGGTACATCAGTATAATCCTGAAATTCTAGTTGACGTTAGCTTTCATAGCGGTACTAGTCAGGTGAAATTAGCCACTACTACTAACGTCTATACCGAGCAGAATAGTCAGAGTCTTAGTGCGGTTATTTCGGGTAATTTGGTAAGAGGCGAAGACTTTTTACAGGCATATGCTTATGAGGTAACTCGCGATCGTCAGCCCGACTATCAGGCGATCTTGCAAAAGCTGATTACTAAATATCAGCGAGCAGAGGGAAAAGCCAGTATTAGCAGTGGGACTTATCCCGTCTTGTTTACTCCTAGTGCCGTTAGCAGCACAATGGGTCGCATGTTTGGTACGATTTTTTCGGGTCAGTCTATCGTGCAAAAAGCCTCTCCATTGACCGAAAAGCTAGGGGAAAAGATTGCGGATGAGCGTATTTCCGTCTTTGAAGATCCGACTATTGGCATCTCTGCCTGTGACTTTGATGATGAGGGAGTACCTACCAAGAAGAAGCACCTAATCGATCGCGGTGTAGTCAAGCAGTTTTATTGGGATAGACGCTGGGCTGCCCGTCAGGGCATAGAATCTAGCGGCAATGGTTTTCGGGGCGGGATTTCTCGTCCTAGCCCCAGTTTAGCTAACGTTTGTATTGCTCCTGGTCAGACATCTGTCGATGATTTAATCGCTAACATGTCTGAAGGTATTATTGTCGATCAGGTTATGGGTGCGGGGCAGTCCAATATTTTGGCGGGAGAATTCTCTGTTAACCTCGATTTAGGTTACAAAGTCGAACAGGGCAAGATCGTTGGTAGAGTCAAAGATACAATGGTGGCAGGCAACATTTTTGAAGCCTTTAGCAATTTAGTGGACTTGAGCGATCGCGCAGAATGGGTAGGTAGTGGTTCTTATGTACCTCATATCCTCTTTTCTGGTTTGGGAGTTGCAGCGAGACAGTAAAGGGCTTCGCCCTGGCTATAAGCTTTAAGCTATAGGCTATAAGCGGTAATCGTGGGGTGGGCATTCAATCGATGAGAAGCAAAAAGATAATTGAGCAATGCCCACTAATTATAAAGCTGATAGCGGTGCATCTCGGTCTTGTTGGTTTTCCTCTTTCGAGGACTTAGCCAGCAAAGAGCGAATGCACCAAGAATCTAAAAGCTACGTGTACTAGCAACCCAGCAACGCAGTCCATCCAAATAACAATAACCAATCGCAAAAAACAGTAATGTTATGAGAATTTTGTTGCCCCTAATGCTTTGTTTGGCTACGTTGTTAACGGGCTGCGTTAAATATGATGTGGGTGTTAATTTTGCGACTCCCTATAGTGGCGAAATTGTTCAGCACGTGCAGATTAGCGATCAGCTAACTCAACTAGCACCAGAAGAGACAAAGAAGTGGTTAAAAAGCCTAGAAAAACGCTCGCGCAGGCTAGATGGCAAGGTAAGCAAGCTTAACTCTCAAGAAGTGTTGTTGACTGTTCCCTTTGGTAATGGGGCAGAGCTAGCCGAAAAGTTCAATCAGCTTTTTAATACAAACACCGAACCCAATGCGACTATCCCCGTTGAAAAACAAGAGCTGGTTAAGCTGGATTCTCAGGTGTCGATACATCAGAGTAATTTAGTCTTTGTTGAGAGGAACAGTGTGGATTTGGCGATCGATCTGAGAGCCTTAAAAGCATTAGATCGGCAAGATAAGATTCTCCTAGACCCTAATTCAGCAGCCGATTTAGAGTTTCAGCTAACTACCCCCTGGATTGCCCGCAGCCTCTCTGGTAAAAATGCTTTACAACCAGTCGATCGCTCTGGCAAGACTTTGGTATGGCAGCTTCAGCCAGGAGAAATCAATCATATTGAAGCCGTGTTCTGGCTCCCAAGTCCAGTAGGCATTGGCGCAGCAGCAATTATTTTGCTGGCGATCTTGGGCTTTGCTATTAAATATCGCCGTTTTCCTGGAGTGGCTTAGGTTTTGTAACCTATAACCTATAACCACGATGGGCTTTGCCCATCAAGCGCGGTGAGCGCCTGCCCTGAAAGGGCGGTACAGCTTCGCCTGGGATTTGAAGATCGACATACGCGCGATCGCTACTAAGCTATTTTCTTTTCGGTTACTAAGGTGCAGCCAACCCAGTTGCCCTTTTCGTTGTAGCTACGCATCAATCTCTGTCTAATATTGGATTGCAATAGCCAGCCCATTTCCAAAACAAAATTGTGACCCGAACCTACCTTTAAAGGGCAGCTACAGGATGCGCCATCGGGCAGCATCATTATCTGGGTGGGTAGTTCGCTCTTTTCAAACAGCAGCCGATTGCCTTCAATGCGGGCAGTGGAATTGATTGTCCGACCCTCAAAAGATAAAGTTTGCTCGATTAGATCGCTACTTTTTCGCTCTACTTTTAAATGACTAGAAAAACTCGTCGGATTACTCAAATCTGCATAGACAGTTGTGGCTTCTCCCTGCCATTCCCCAATCAAGCTATCGACGGTTAAAGGCGATCGCTCTAGCACATTACTGTCGGGCAGTTTCTCTCTGATTAGCACTACTCTTTGAAGCTGAGAATTGGAGCTAAAAAGCACTACCATTCGCAATCGACGACTACCATCACCAAACTCATTATCGATTAAGCCAAATTCACCGCCAAAGGTGCTGTATGGTCCCCACTGCATACTTCCCTGAGAGAAAGCACCGTTGTCAAAAAACAGAATACTGCGATTGAGAGAGTCATAATCCACCACGACATCGCGGGATGGCTCATCAGGGGGCAAATAGCGCACTACCTGGTGAACGTTTTTATTATTGTTTAATCCTTCTATAGTTACCAGCGTGGGGGTATCTGCTGTTTTTTCTCCTTGAGGTGAGAAGCGAGTAAATGAACCTTGCCATTCACCCAAGTTTTTTAGAAAGGAATCCCATTGCGACAGCATATTTTTTGAGCTTAATAATTTTGATGATTAATCTTAATTTTGCAGCTTTTTGACCCTGTAGGGTAGGAAAAAAATAATCAGAGGACAAAAACAATAATAATTTTTCGTGAAGCACCTTAACTACCAAACAAGCCCAAACTCCGTCTCTGCATCAAATTTACCGACGATCTTTGGGTATAGTGGGCAAGCGATCGCTAATTTACTCGCTTTTTCAAGACTTCTATCTTTATTCGATCGGCTTTAAACCCGTAATTTCAGGTAAAGTTCATGATTACTTTACAGTTTATACCCGCACTTTCACGCATATACGACGATAATCTCTTAATATAGTCGCATAATTTTCGATCTCGATTCGTAATTGAGATTTAGTACTCCCACTAGAAATTGAACCCCATGATTATTGAAAATTTCATCAAGACAATAACTGCCGAACGAGTCAGAGTTTCCGCCACCTTAATTTGGGAAAACCGAAATCGCCCTGCTGAGGAAGTCTATTTCGAAACTACGGCAGAATTTGGGGATGACCTCTGCATTAATCCCAATTCATGGCTACTGTGTTCGGCTTTGGCAGCGATGCGCTACGGGGAAGAGAGAATCAAAATCGATGCACCTATCTCGCCTGAAATCAAAGATGGTCTGATTAACTCGATGAAATGTTTGATCGACTGGCATGGGGGTGAGCGTAATGTTATTTCTATCGAAGCACCTTTAGAGAAAGAAATCTTATTTGCCAAGGAAACTGCTAGAGCTGGCGCTTTATTTTCAGGCGGTATTGATGCTTTGGCGATGGTGCGGGACAATCACCTTAATTTTGCTGTCAATCATCCCCGTCGAATTCAGGATGGCATTCTTGTCTATGGAGTCTTGGAAGGAGAACTAGAAGCAGAAAGTAAAGAAGACCCTAGTTTTAAAAATGTTATTAATGCCGTAACTACAATGGCAAATGATGCAGGAATTGAGCTAATTCAAGTTTATACTAATGCTTACGCTCATTTTCGCGACCTAGATCGAGATTTTAGCTTCTGGCGTTTTGAATATCATGGTTCATTCCTTGCTGCGATCGCCCATGCCTTTGCTCCTAGATTAAGCGTAGCTTCGATCGCCTCTACCTATGACTTTGCTAACTTAGAACCCTGGGGTTCTCACCCGCTACTAGACCCTTTATACAGCACATGTAGTCTACAGGTGCGCCACGAAAATGCTGCCCTGTCTCGCCTCGAAAAGACCCAGCTAGTAGGGGAGTGGGACGTTGCTCTCAAACAGCTACGAGTCTGTAATGAAAAAGAAAGCTATCAAAATGGCAACTACAACTGCGGAGAATGTGAAAAGTGCGTCCGCACCATGACGGCCTTTCTCTCCCTGAATATTCTGGATCGAATCGCTACTTTTAAAGAGAAAGATGTTACCAAAGAAAAATTAGTCAATACCTGCTATCTCAGCGATTCTTATGAGGTCAACTGCTATCGAGAGGTAATTGAACCCCTCGAAAAGATTGGTCGTCACGATCTGGTTGAAGGTATCGAACAAATTATCAGTCGCTATTATGAAAAAGACCTCAAAGGCACAATTAAACGCCTCGATCGAGCTTTCTTTAACGGTGGCTTAGTCAATTTTGGCAAAAGGCTCAAAGCTTCAATTTAGAAATGCCTCTATTCACTTCTAAACCCAGATCGTGTTCGACTGTCTGGGTTTATTGCTGTCCGCAGACAAATTTAGCTCAACTAGAAACTAAACCGCAGTTCCCAAACTGGGATCGCCATAAACTATCTGAATATCGGGAGCATCTATCTCCACCTCTGGCTCTAATAGAGATGGGTTTGTTGCTGAGGGCAGTTGATAGACCAAATCATCAGCACCATCGCCGTTAAGATCGAGAATGTCGGTGACTTCCAACTCATCCTCCTGAGCAAAGATTACTAGAGCATTTACATTTGCTGTCGGGTCAAATTCTGCGCCAAAATCTTCCTCAGTGCCGTATATAACGTAAGTAAGCTCCCTGTCAGTCTCGACAATTAGATCGTCCAGACTATCGCCGTTGATATCTCCCGTATAGGAATTCGTATAGCTAAAAGATGCCTCTGCCAGCACAAAACCATCATCGCCATCCAAATCCGCTAGATCTATTTCCGCTTCAAATTCTGACTGACCAAAAACTACGTAGGTGCGATCGTCTATAGCATCATCGATCACTAGATCCTGTAGCCCATCGTTGTTGAGATCTAAAGTATCGGAGTTAATGATACTAATTTCATCATTAGCAGAATTGATGATTTCAAAACCATTGTCACCATCTATATCTGATAAATCTATAGTGTCGTCAAAGGTTTCACTACCAAAAATCATAAAAATTCTTTGTTCGCCAATATCATCAGAGTCAGCTATGGTATCGGCATTACTCGGATCTGGCTCATCTAATTCCGACTCTTCAAAATCTTCTGGATCGATAACAGCTTGAGTGACTACAATATCGGCAATTTCGTCATCATTGGCATCTTCAATCAATAAAGCCGTAATAACTTCACCCTCTGCTGCATTACTTGCAACGATATTAAAGCCATCATCGCCATCGAAAGTAGCTGGATCGATGCTCGCAGGGAAAGTTTCACTACCAAATAGAATACTGCTGTTGCTTTGAAAGGTATTTATATCGAATGAATTAATTGCTAGATCGTTGATACTATCATCGTTAACATCCTGGGTAACTCCTAAAACAGGAGAAAAACCAGACTCGTCAATTACCAAGCCGTTGCTACCATTGACCGATGTCGGATCGACCGCGGAGTTGAAACTGAGATCGCTACCTAAGAAAATATAGGTTTCTAGATCGGGTTCAGCTTCGGAGAAATCCCCCGCTGACAAAATCAAATCGTCATTTTCATCACCATTGATATCTATACCCTGCGCCAGAACTATCGACTGTTCTCCCGTAAACTCTAGTCCATCACTCGCATCCAAATCACTTAAATCTATTGTGGTGGGCAAATCTTCACTACCAAAGATTAACCGAGACACAAATTCGGGCTGTCCTCCAGTAGACTGCTCCAAGCCGATCTGAACTATGTCATCTATGCCATCACCGTTAAAATCAAGATTGCTGATAAATAGCGGGACGTTCAATAAGCTATCCGTTCCCCCTGTCAAAGTACTGCCGTCAGCATCCTCAAGATCTAGATTGGCAGGTAAATCATCACCACCGAAGATAATCTGTAACTCTTGATTTATAGATCCTGCCGATGCTGAAGATACAACTATGTCATCTATGTCATCACCGTTATAATCTACGTCAGAAGCGAATAAAGTGAGGGAAAGAGCAACGGATGCATCGTCAATTATTAGTCCACTGCTGCGATCGATATCTTCTAGCTCGAATGAAAACTCTGCCATTGTCCTAAACTCCTTAAATATAATACATATTTGAGTATTAGGCATATACATCCTTCGTTTTCCGAATACGGAGAATTTTTAATTTTTCTTAAAAGCAACGATAACAATTAACAACCAGTAAAAATTGCCAAACTGCATAAGCTACAGCCTGTGTTTATCTAAAGTCGCGATCGATTTAGATCTAGATTGGCGATCGCTCACAAAAAAAGGCTCATAGCCTCAAGGAATATAGTATCCTCACAGACTACGAGCCACAATATTAGCTATAAAGATCGAATTAAGCAGTCAAACCATCGGCAGAACCAAAGATAATGTTAGCTGCTCCAGCGTTGCCAATCGTGCCAATTGCTTCGGCAGGAACGCCGATCGCCAAATCGTCGAAACCATCATTGTTAAAATCGCCAACGGATAGGCTAGAGCCAAAATTATCGTTCATCTCCGAAGTGCCTTCAACTCCTGGCTGGTCTTGAAACCAAATTTGATTGCGATCGCTGGTGAGTCCTGTAGCAGAACCATTAAAGACGTTAACTGCACCATCACGAGCTTCGTTTACGGTTTCAAAAGTGACACCGACAGCTAGGTCATCAAAGCCATCGCCATTAAAATCTCCCGCAGCCAGACTGTTGCCAAACTGGTCGAAAGATTCGGATGTGCCTTCAACTCCTGGCTGGTCTTGAAACCAAATTTGGCTTTTCTCGGCAGTCAAACCATCGGCAGAACCGTTGAGGATATTTACTGCTCCTGCTCCTTCAATATCACCAATTGCCTCGAAGTCTACACCAACAGCCAGATCGTCAAAACCATCGCCGTTGAAGTCACCTGAAGACAAACTTTCTCCAAAATTATCGCCATTTTCGGATGTGCCTTCAACTCCAGTTTGATCCTGGAAAAAGATTAGGTTGTCATCAGCCGTTAGACCATCGACAGAACCACGAAAAATATTGAGCGCACCAGCCGAAATATTACCAATGTCTTCTGTGGGCGCAGCAACAGCTAGGTCGTCAAAACCATCGCCATCAAAATCCCCTGCTGCGAGAGTGTCGCCAAAATGATCGCCATCTTCGGTAGTACCTTCGACTCCTGGCTGATCCTGAAACCAGATCTGATTCATATCGGCAGTTAAACCGCCGTTAGAACCAGCAAAAATGTTAACCGCCCCTCCAGAGGTATTGCCAATACTCTCCCCTGGAACACCAACAGCTAGGTCGTCGTAGCTATCGCCATCAAAGTCTCCTGCTGCCAAACTCGAACCAAAGCGATCGCCACTTTCGGAAGTTCCTTCAACTCCTGGCTGGTCTTGAAACCAGATTTGATTCATATTTGCAGTTAAACCGCCGTTAGAACCAGCAAAAATGTTAACCGCTCCCGCATCAGCAATGCCTTTGATATCTTCAAAAGGAACGCCAACAGCTAAATCCTCGAAACCATCATTGTCAAAATCGCCTGCGGATAAATATCTACCAAAATTATCGTATGATTCAGTCGTGCCTTCAACTCCTGGCCGATCTTGAAACCAAATTTGACTATCCCTGGTAGTCAAACCGTCATTAGAACCATTAATTACATTAACTGCTCCAGCATCTTCTATGCCTTTGATATCTTCTAGAGGAATTCCAATAGATAGGTCGTCATTACCATTGCCGTTAAAATTACCCGCTGCTAACTCATCTCCAAAGCGATCGTCGATTTCAGAAGTACCTTGAACACCAGTTTGATTTTGAAAAAATATTTGGTTGTTTTTCATCTTTAGCAATCACTCCTTGAAATATTAGTTTGCTTGTCGCCAATGTAACTTTAGCTATATAAAAATCAAGGCTTTTAGCCTTTTTAAAGTAGTAAAATAAATAGTTAATTTACTAAGTACAATATACATTTTTTTCCTCTGCTCATTACCTTGGTACCGATCTAAATGCAGATAGCCAATTTTTCAGTTGCTAAAACGTACAACATAATTTAATTCTGTTCTTACAATCCATACGTATCAAAGTGATTAACTAATATGAAAGAAGAATAAAGAGACTGTAAAGACTTTATATAGCAGCAATGGTTGCTAAAAGTTAAATCACAGAAGCAGCGAAATACAAAGTTTTTCGGCAATATGCTAGACAAAAGCGTTTATATATATAGAACATAGCTATTTATGCTAGGTGTGTAAAAACAATAATCTTAATTCTATTTCCCTCGAAGCTTAATTTTGGGCAAAGCATATTTCAAACGCAATCGTCATGGAAATTTTCTCTTTTAGTTATAAAAGTATATTTTTATTTTTTGGCGGTCGCGACTGCCTACAGTTATAAAATATGAAATTTTAAGCTATTTATATAAACGACTATCGGGATTATATGCTATGCATACTATTCGAAAACTAACATTAGATAATTGCATAAAAAAGCGTTTTTCCGTTCATATATAAGATTGAAAATATTCAAAGCATTAGCGGTCTTCAAAATGCCTATTATTTGCATCTTCTTAGATAAAAATTATCTTTGTTCATGCTGTAGTTAAACGTCCGTACAGAAGTAAAAACTTGCCTCAGAAATTACGGGCGATCGCCGATGAACTGCCTCTCTTTATCTATAAATCAAACTAAGATCGCGACTGGGGCATAATCGCTATATATTGGGTCAAGTAAATATAGTGACCCCGATCGTATGCAGTCTTATTCTTTAATTGCCCCCGCTAAAATTAACCTGTATCTCGAAATAATTGGCGATCGCCCTGACGGATTTCACGAGTTAGTCATGATTATGCAGAGTGTGGAATTAGCCGATCGGATTGATATTCAGCCCAGCGATACCCAGAATATTTATATCTATTGCGAACATCCCCAAGTACCTACAGACAAAACCAATCTTGCCTATCGCGCTGCTAAGTTGATGTGTGATGCCTTTCCTGAAATGTATGCAAACTATGGTGGAGTTAGTATCAGAATTGAGAAGAATATTCCCGTGGCTGCGGGGTTAGCTGGGGGATCTGGCAATGCTGCTGCGGTACTAGTTGGCATCAATCTGTTGTGGAAACTGGGTCTAACTCAACCAGAATTACAGGACTTGGCTGCCCAACTCGGCTCGGATATTCCCTTTTGCGTGTCGGGAGGAACGGCGATCGCAACTGGCAGAGGTGAAAAACTAGATGATATTCAGCCTCTACAGAACACGTGGCTGGTTTTGGCCAAATATGACAATATTAGCGTTTCTACTCCCTGGGCATATCAAACCTATCGCCAACAGTATGGCGATTCTTATGTGTCCGATCCAGCAGGAGTTAAAACTCGTACGGCTGAAGTTCGATCGGGTGGCTTAGTAAATGCGATCGCCCATCAAAATAATGCTGAAATAGGCGGATTGATTTACAATGATTTAGAAAAAATTGTCTTACCCAAATATCCTCAAGTAGCAGAGTTAAAAGCTGCTTTTGCTGCTCAAGACGTTTTAGGCACAATGATGTCTGGATCTGGCCCAACAGTATTTGCTCTGTGTGATTCTGAAGCCAAGGCGATCGCCGTCGAAAAGTCTGTAGAAGCGCAGTTGAACGATCCTCAACTAAAATTCTGGATTACCAAAACATCAACTTCGGGCATTCAGATAAAACCTTAATGATTATTAATTACTGTTAACTGATTTCCACGCCATAATATCGGCAAACAGATGTTGATAGCCTGAAACGTTGGGATGCAAGCCGTCTTCTCCTAACTGGCTATTAATCCAGTCTGTACCTCTAGCTAGCCAAAGATCGAAGATGTCTAGGTAAGGAATATTTCTCGCCTGACAAGCCTGAAGAGTAGCTTCTTTAAAACGATATTGATCCAGATGGTTGTAATATAAACAGTCCATAAACGGCATTTTTGCTTCATCTACGGGAGTCATGCCAATAAACATTACTGGGCAGAGGTTTTGCGCCACATTAAGCAAATAATCAACGTGCTGACGGAAGTTATCTAGATCGGTATAAAGCTTGCCATTTGGCTTACCCAATCGCGCAGAATCGTTCAAGCCTACGGACAAAATAATTAAGTCGGGAACGTTGTTACGCAGCTCTCCGCGACAGTTAAACTCTTGTTCTAAGCGGATAGAAACCTGATTGACGCGATCGCCTCTTACGCCCAAGTTATACAAGACGTGTCCCGCACCCTGGGGAGACATCCATTCTCGGCGTAATCTTTCTACCCAGCCACCACCGACAAAGTCGCCAAAGCCATAGGTCAAACTATCCCCCATCGCAATTACCTTCAGAGGCTGTTTGCGCTTGAGCTTTTCGTGTAAAACGCGATCGTTACTCGTGGTAAAGCTAGAGTTGGGACTAAGGATAGTCTGCATAGAAAATACGAATATAAGTTCTTGACGCTTTTAGATAGTAATGTTTACATTTAGCAATAATAATACACAATTGTCGCGCCGATGATGAAGATTGAGTATAGCCGATCCCCTTTTGGATAGGTAGAGACATAACGTGTTACGTCTCTACAGGTTGTTTGTTGCTCCAGTCTAGAATGCGATTCCAAGCCCACCAGCAGTCGCGATCTCTATTAGCGTTTTGACACTGCTGGCTGCTGAGATAGCCGACGTGACCACCTGCCTTAGTTGAAACTAGCTCTAAGGCTTCATTATGGCGACAGACGGTTTTAAGTTTGGGAATAATTTCTGGTGCAAACATCGGGTCGTCTTCTGCATAGAGAATTAGGGTAGGTTTGGTTATTTTGTGCAGAAATTGGAAGGGGCTGCTGGCGGTGTAGTATTCCTCTACGGAATCAAATTTTAGGCGCGGGACGACTAAATGATGGTCGAAACCCCAGATAGTATCGGCTTCAGCAATTTTATCTAGATCGAATTCATCGGGGTGATACTGATGAATTTTGACTACTAACTTCTGTAGTTCTTTGGCGATCGCTTTTTCGATATATTTTCCTGTCGGATGATTCTCTAGATAGGGTAAAGATAGATTTGAATCTAAGTTAGGACAAATTACCGCGCCACCACCTACTTCATCGGCACTTATGCCGTCTACTGCTAAAAACTGAGAGTAGTAAATGCCCCATAAGGCTAACTGTCCCCCCAGAGAATAGCCCGTGAACCAGAAGGGAGCGGGACATCCCAAACCCTTGCTTTCTGCTGCAATGCTGACAAAATCTTTACCTTCGTAGATCCCGTCGGAAGTCAATACCGAGGATAGCTTTGCCGACTCTCCATGAGCGCGCCAGTCAAACAGCACCACTGCGTAATTTTGAGCATAGGCTTTACGTGCCAAAATCTTGAGAAACCACTGATTTTCGAGCGTCCCTGTAATGCCATAGGTTCCTACTACTGTTCCTTTTGGGTTTTCGGGAATCGCTACCCAGCCCGCGAGAGGAACTTCTCCCTGGCTGAAGACTACCTTTTGGTAATGAGGTTCGGGTTCTTCCATCGTTTCTTGCCATGTTTGGCTCGATCGCAAGGCGACATAGAGCGTCATGAGAAAACCATTGTCTAAAAACCACGGTGGCGAATACGAATGCTGCATCAATTGAATCTTATAGCCTGGAAACTGGATAAGGTTATTATCTCTAATCGATCGAGGTTAAAGCTAGGTATCTCTTCCCTGGGTGAGATTGCGGACAAATATTTGCAAAATGTTAACTTATTAACCTGCTTTGGGAATAATAACGGTGTAAACCCTGAAATATTTTGTCAATTTCCTCAAACAATGAATTTAATCAGAGTTTTTACCATCGCCAACAATGGTTTTAAGGAAGTTATTCGCGATCGCATCCTCTATTTTATTGGCTTCTTTTCTTTGCTCCTAATTTTGGCTCAAAGGATTATTCCAGAGATTGCTGCGGGTACGCACGAAAAGATTTTGTTAGACGTTGGCATTGGCGCAATTAACATTCTCAGCGTGATTATCGCCATTTTTGTTGGTACGGCGCTCATCAATAAAGAAATTGAAAAACGCACTCTGTTGATGCTGATTCCCAAGCCGATTAGTCGTGCGGAGCTAATTTTGGGTAAGCATTTGGGACTTACCGCCGTATTGGCTGTCACGGTTGCGATTATGATGGGCATCTATCTAGCCATGCTCAGTCTTTCTAATATCGATTATCCGACTACAGCCCTAATTACAGCGGGGGTCTATCTGTTACTAGAATTATCTTTAATTACGGCGATCGCGATTTTGTTTGGCGTTTTTACCAGCTCAATTCTGGCTACCCTACTCAGCTTTGGCGTTTATCTGATGGGACATTTTAGCGAGGATCTGGTCGAATTAGGAAAATTAAGTAAAAATGCCAGCATTGAGAGTCTAACTACCAGTCTTTATCTGGTGCTGCCCAATCTTTCTCGGCTAGATCTCAAAAACGAAGCCGTATATGGCTTATTACCCAGCGCTGGAGAATTAGCTGCTCATGCTATGTATGGATTGCTCTACACTGCTTTACTGCTAATTATTTCGATGATGGTGTTCGCTCAAAAAGAATTTTAAGTCCTGACATTTAGTAAAAGTTAGTATTTTGATACAATAATTATCAAGAACTTTCCCCGATTAGGGATTTTGCTGGTGATGCAGGCTATTATGAGCCACTAGTTAATAGCTCATCATCTATTTAAATGTCTGTCGATATCGTCAAACTCGATTTAATCTCAATACTTTTTTACGAAAGGCGATCGAATAAACAAAAGTTTAGATCCTAATGAGATTGTCTAAAAAACTGATAAATATGATAAATGCTAATTTGTCGAACATACCCATAATATCTGAGCAGTATTGGTTACTATGTTAGAAAGTTCTGTGTCAATTTTGCAGCTACAGTCCAAAGCAGTGCTTAATGAAGTGAATCTTCTTATTGTTACAGAAAGACCCGAAGATAGTCAGTCTCTTACTAGTTGTCTACACACTTCAGACATCAATTTTACCTACGATTTCATTAGTCAAACATGCTTAAGGGAGCGTTCTGCTCAGTCTACATACAGTGCAATTGTTTATGACAATGCCGTAGTTACTCGTGAGAATAGTAACAACGAAATAGATTCTTTAATCGAAAAGCTTCAGTGGTGGAGTCATATATATCCCAATACTCCTCTTGTTCTGATTACGGATGTTCTTGGTGATGAAGGCGCAGCAAAATTGGTTCAGTCGGGTGTGAATGGCTACGTGTTGCGCCACAAGCTCGAGCGGCTACCAAATATTCTCAAGACATCATTGTTCGCTTTTGCCAGTCAGCAGGCAATAGTCAAGCGCCAACAAGATTTAATTGCCCAGCAGCAGTCACAGATAGAGCATTTGCAGGCAAAAATTAAAATTCACGACGCTCGATCGCGAAAACAGAAGATCGGATTAGCGCAGCAGCAAAAGAAGATCGAGCAGCAAAACAGTCGGGTAGAGGAATTAGAAGCGGAGGTGCAATCATGGATTGATGGCGAGGAGACTAAACAAGAGCATCTTGCCCATTTAAACCACGAGCTACGCAGCCCTATTTCTTCGATGTTGGGTTTTGCAGGGATGCTCAAAGAGCAGTATTACGGCGATCTTAACAACAGACAGATGCGCTATGTTAACGCCATGCTGAGTGTCGGTCAATATATGCTGGATTTGGTTAATAATTATCTTGATATTGCCAAAATCGATGCGAACAAGCAAACTCTCGATTTAGAAAAATTAGCGGTTGCTGAGGTATGCCAAAACGCTCTATTTTGCCTGGAAAAGAAAGCAGAGCAGAAAGGATTAAAGTTAAGCTTTGAAATAGATGATGATGTCGATTTTTGTACTGCGGATTCTCGCTGTCTGAGACAAATTTTAATTAATTTACTCAGTAATGCCGTGAAGTTTACCGATCGCGGTAGCGTGACTCTTCAAGTAAAAGATCGGGGTGAGTTCTTAAATTTTGCGGTAATCGACACGGGAGAAGGAATATCAGCAGCCAATCTGCAAAAGCTGTTTGAGCCTTTTCCCCAAATTAGCAATCATCAAGAAAGTACTGGTTTGGGTTTGGCACTATCGAGAAAGCTCGCCCGTCTACATCATGGAGACATTACCGTAACTTCTGAAATCGGCAAAGGCAGTTGTTTTACTCTTGGTATTCCCAATCAGTTGACAGTTGATAGTTGACAGCCACTTTTCATTTGGCGATCGCCGATTGTTTACAATAGAGGATCGAGATTCGATATTATAAAAACAGTTAAAGGTTAATTAGTAGGCTGGTAATGAGCGAGAAATTAGAACGATTGAAAAGTTTGTTTCAGGGCATGGATCGAGCTTTGATTGCTTATTCTGGAGGGGTAGACAGTACTTTGGTCGCCAAAATTGCCTACGATGTTCTGGGCGATCGCGCTTTGGCAATTACGGCGGTATCTCCTTCTCTTTTGCCTGAAGAATTAATTGATGCTCAAACCCAAGCTGCTCAAATCGGCATCAAGCATGAGGTAGTCGAAACTCATGAGATGGATAATCCCGATTACACCTCCAATCCGATTAATCGCTGTTATTTTTGCAAGAGCGAACTCCACGATACTCTCAAGCCTTTAGCCTTAAAGCGTGGATATCCCTATGTTGTCGATGGGGTAAATGCCGACGATCTCCAAGATTATCGTCCAGGTATCCAGGCTGCAAAAGAAAGAGGTGCCAGGTCGCCTTTGGCAGAAATCGGCGTAAGTAAAGCCGAAGTTAGAGAAATCTCCCGTAGTCTGGGATTAGCCTGGTGGGACAAACCCGCTCAACCCTGTCTTAGCTCGCGTTTCCCCTATGGAGAGGCAATTACCGTAAATAAACTTCAGCGAGTTGGCAGAGCCGAAATACATTTACGCCAGCTTGGATATAGCAACCTTAGAGTTCGCTCTCAAGAAGATACCGCCAAGATTGAATTACCCGCAGCCGAAATTACTAAGTTTGTCCAGCAGGTAAACTTACCAGAGCTAGTCAAGGCTTTTCAGGCATTAGGGTTTGTATACGTCACCCTCGACCTAGAAGGCTATCGCAGTGGCAAACTCAACCAAGTGCTACAATAAGTATAGTATTGTACTCAATAGACAATAAAGACATGGTTGAAAGGCTCAAGCGATGGGAGTCTCCTCGTAAAAGAGGCAGAAATAACAAAGGCAAAGGTGGCACAGCTAGAGCAAGACAGCTACGTAAGCGCGAACAAATGCTACGGCAAAAGCTGAAAAGCAACGGCTCATCAAAATCGGACAAATCTAAACGGGGAGAGAGGGAAATCACACCCTCTTTTTTTATGGGCAACAAAATAGATCGAATTGCCGTCTAAATTATAGATTGGAGAATAAGAATCCAAATTCACAAAATGCTTTTGAGATCGAATAAAAATAAATTACTTCAAACAAAGTTATTTCTCTAGTCTCCTCAACTTCCAAACATGCGGACAAGTCCTTTGTCTTAATCTCATGTCTTTAGAAATTATAGTTGCGATCGCCGTAGGAATTATTCTCTTGCTGCTCTTTACCTGGCTAGTTACGCTGCTCAAGTCTACGGTAAAAACAGCTTTGGTAATTGCTGCAATTCTCATCATCTTACAAGTCGTCTTCGGTGTTAATTCAGAACAAATTATCCAGCAGCTAGTACAGATACTAGAAGGAATTCGAGATTTTGTCATAGACAAGTTAAATAGCTAGTATTCATCTAACTGCTATCTGTAGAGAAGTAAAATTTCGCGTCCAAAGTCAAGGGCGATTTTGAGGGGATAAGGTTAAACTAGACACTCCAATTAAGTCTAATTTTTATCTCGTAAATCACTCAAAATACTTAGTTTAATTTCTATTTAGCCATGTCGCCTAAGAACAAAGACGATCGTCAAGAGTCGAATACCAATGCCCAACTAAAGTCGAGTATTGTTCATAAACCCTTTGCGACAGGGACAATCAATATTTTTAATCCCCATCGAACTAAAGGTAATAAGAGTAATAAAGCAGAAAGTCAGTTAGCTACCGCACCAAAGTTATATTTAAATGCTCAATTGGAGAAGTCCGAGGAAGCATCGACTTTATCTATCATCGATTCTGAGCCAGAAGAGATCGAATATCATGATTCTCACTGGTTCGATCGCTTTCTAAATCCCTGGAGTATTAGTGCGATCGCAATGGTATTTCTCGCTAATTTGATTTCAGGAGCAGTAATCTGGCGTAATTATCGTTGGGCAGCAAACACAAAACCAGTAGAAACTGTCGCCACCCTGGGCAGTGCTGATATTGCCAGTGAGGAATTTATGCCTCTTAACCTCAGTACTTTGAGTAGACTGCAAACTGCTAAAGACGAGTCCGAACCAACCTTAATTGAGCCGATTGCTCCTGCTTTAGCGCCAATCAATCTGGCACAATCGACAATCAATCCCGAATATCACTATATTTTGACCGAGTATCTTGGAGATCCTTCCCTGGCTTTGGCAAGGCAGCAGGTGGGGGCGGTTTCTCTGGTCAATTTACCTCAAGGAATATTTATTTACCTGGGAGCATATAAAGATCGGGATCTGGCAGATCGGTTTGTCAAACACCTAGAACAAGAAAGCTTTGCTGCTCAAATCTATCCTTTTGATTAATTATGTCTGATGTAAATTAAAATTTACTTTTGAAACAGCTTCAATTGCGTGAATCCTGGCTTTTTCTAGCTGTAGACAAATAAATGTAACCCTTGAAGCAGATAAAAAAAATGATTTTAAACATTGTTCTGCCGCTGACAATTGAGAGCGCGAAGCCAATCAATAAAAGCAAAGCTAATCAATACCAAGCATCAATTAATTTTGTTCGTATGAATTGAGCTGCTCTCGTTTTAATTGACTCTGAGTATTAGCATTGCTACGAATACTAAGATTATTTTTTGCTAGAGATAATAGTTGATATTGCTCGCGTAAGTATTGTTTGATTAATTCAATGTCGGTATGAGGATCGACATTAATTTTTGTTGTGAACCTATAGTTAGAGCTTGCTTCTACGGATTTAAGCTGAATTTTGTGTGCGGGGTATTTTTGCTGTAATGCTTCAAAAGACTGAAGCATTAGTGACCAATCAATATCTTCGTTGAAAGTTATCTCAACTGAATCTAGTAAACTTTGAATAATCATTCTAAACTCTGAGGAGTTTAGGTTTGCTTGAAGATCTTGGGGTAGCCGTTTTTGCCAGTCATTTTCTAAATATATGTACTGACAAATCACTTTTGAAAAACTAGTTTGCAAGTTAATCTTCAGGTCTTCTAGACACGTTCCAGTAAGAATAGAGCGATTGAAATTAGTCGTCCAGGCTCTCGTTGCTAATAAACTTGCTCTGGTAAGATTTGCTTCGGTGAAATTTCCTTGATTAAGATCGGCTTTGGTAAGATTTGCTTCGGTGAGATTTGCCTTAGTAAGATTTGCTTTGGCTAGATTTGCTCTGGTTAAATCGGCTCTGGTTAAATCGGCTCTGGTTAAATCGGCATGACTAAAGTCTGTCTCACTAAAGTCGGATTGAGTTAGATGAGCCTGGGTCATGTTGGCATGACTAAAGTTTGCTTCGCTAAAGTTTCCCTGTTCTAAATAAGCGTTGGTCAAATTAGCTTTGGTAAAATCTGCCTGGGTTAGATTGGCGTGACTAAAATTAGTACTGTCAAGCACTGCCAACTGAAAATTTGCTCTGGTTAAATTAGCGCCAATAAAATTAGCGCTATTAAGGTTAGCTTGAGCTAAATTTGCTCCTGATAATTCTGCTCCGCGAAAGTCTACAACTCTCAAATTTGCCCCACTAAGGTTAGCCAAACTAAAATTTGAGCCTACAGATTCTGCACCTCGATAGTTAGCTCCGATCAAAGTCGCCCCTGTAAAATTGACTCCACAGAAGCTAGAGCCACTGAGATTAGTTTCGGTAAGATTTGCTCCCGTCAGATCTGCTCCATCAAAATTTGCCCCACAAAAGTTGCATTTAACCAAATTTGCTCCTGCCAGATTCACACCTCGAAAGTCAATTCCTAGTAGAATTTCGTTACTTAAATTAATGCCTCGGAGATCTAGCTGAGTAAAAAGAGCGTTTTTGCGCCATTTATTCCACTGTTCGACACCACGTTTGAGAATTGCCAGGCATTTTTTATCGACCATCGCTACCAAATTTAAATTGTATTGATTGTATTGATTGTTTTTTGCCCTAAATTATACAGAGTACTTCTGTCCAAACTACAAATAATTAGAATTATTTTTATTTATTAATTATGATGTGAGAAACAAATTTCCTGTTTTTGCATCAATAGGACATTTTATTTAGCGATTGTATTTAGCGATTGACAGTACACTGAGAAAATATGTCACACTGGGAATATAAAGAGCAGTATTGCTCTGTTGAATCAACAATTTGTGGTGGATTTAGTATCCTGAAGTCTGCCAAACCCAATACTATGAATGTAAACGATTAAAGGATATACAAATCATGGGATTATTCGATCGCCTTAGCAGAGTTGTTCGAGCCAACATCAACGATCTAGTCAGCAAAGCTGAAGATCCAGAAAAAGTCTTGGAACAAGCTGTAATTGATATGCAGGAAGATTTAGTACAGCTTCGTCAAGCTGTAGCTCGATCGATCGCAACTCAAAAACGTACGGAACAGCAATACAATAAGAATCAATCTGAAGCTAATAACTGGCAGCAGAGAGCGCAGCTAGCCCTATCTAAGGGTGATGAAAACCTGGCTCGCGAAGCGCTGGTACGCAAAAAGTCTTTCGCCGATACTGCTAGCAGTCTAAAAAATCAGCTAGAGCAGCAAAGTAGTCAGGTAACAAGCATGAAGCGTAACCTGATTGCGCTTGAAAGCAAGATCTCCGAAGCCAAAACGAAAAAAGATATGCTTCGTTCGAGAGCTAATGCTGCTAAAGCCAACAAGCAGCTCCAGGATTCCATGGGCAACATTGGCACTAGTAGTTCTATGGCAGCGTTTGAGCGCATGGAAGACAAAGTTATGCAGCTAGAGGCAGAATCGGAAACCGCAGTGGAATTAGGCGGAACTGGTATCGAACAGCAGTTTGCTGCCTTGGAAGCTGGTAGCGGAGTAGACGACGAGCTTGCAGCCATGAAAGCGCAAATAGGTGGAGGCTCTGTCAATCAAGAAGCTTTGCCTGCTGCAGAGACTTCTGCGCCTAAAGATGCGGTAATTGATGCCGAGCTTGATGAACTGCGTTCTCAGCTTGATAAGTAATCCTTCACTGACAATCGAGTCCGAACATAAAAATCCAGCAGGTGATATTTTTAACCACCTGCTTTTTTCATGCTTGTATAAACCGCCTTTTGTCCAAATGAGGCTAACATTTTTTTTCTAATTCGCTCTAGGTTTTTTCCTGGCAAAACAAACTTAAGCTTAATCGGTTTTTGCTTGAGTATCTAGCAGCTTGTTCAAAATCAACTGTGCCTTCTCAAAATCGGGGTTTTGAGCTATTGCATGACGCAGACAGGCGATCGCTTTATCAACTTGCCGTAGCTGCAATAGCTGCCGTGCCAGGGTAAAATGTTCTTCGGGTTTAGCCAACTTGGGATTGAGATTAAATGCTTCATACCAGCAAAGAATTGCTCGATCTTTTTTACCAATTTTGCTATAGACACGGGCTAAATTGCGATGAGTCTTAGTTAGACTGGGGTTCAATTCTATTGCTTCTTGATAACAGCTAATTGCCTTGACCCACTGCTGTTTTTGAGCATAAGTGCTGCCTAAATTATTCCAAGAATTAGCAGAATCTGGTCTTTCGGGTTTTGTTGCCTGTATCTCTTTTGACAATAGCGGGGGAATTGTCTTGCCAGATGATGTGAGAGCCTTCGGGGTTTTGGCTTTACCTTTAATCTGAGCTTGGGTTCTCGATTTAGAAAGCAGGTTTCGGATCGGCTTTTCTGCTAAATTTTTGGTAGGTAATTCTCCGTTGGATAAGGAAATAAGTTTGTGATAAAAAGCTACTGCCTGCTGCCACTCTTCTAACTCTTCTAACAGTTTGACTAGCTGCGCCAGCCGATCCTCTTGAGGTTCGAGTTCGACCCCATGAATTAGAAAGATACTTGCTTCTTTTAGTTTTCCTTGTTGGTAGAGAAGATCCCCAAAGCTAAAATATTCGGAGGCAGAAAGTTTGTCTGGCTCTAAGTTAACCGCCTGACAAAGACACTCCAAAGCCTGTTTGGTATCTCCTAATTCTTCCCAAACCTGAGCTAGATTGCGATATGCTCCTGCCAGCTTAGGATCGATAATTACCGCCTGCTGATAGTAGTCTAAAGCCTGCTGCCAATTTTTCTGTTCTGCATGAAAACTACCTAAGTTAGCGTAGATTGCTGCAGAATTGGGATTGATTTCCAATGCCTTGGCATAAATTCCTAAAGCTTCGGCTTTTTTACCCCGAATTTTCAAAATATTAGCGATAATTTTGTAGGCATCTGTATTTCGAGAGTCCAAGTGCAGAGCATTTTTGCAGGCAGAGATCGCTTCACGCCAACTACGTTCCTGAAAATAGATCCAGGCTTGTTCGATGTAGATTTGACCGATCGCTTTTTTTTGCTGGGCATTAGGTCGATCCAAGTTATTTGCTGACTTAACCAACGCCAGAGATTGATGAGGACTTTGGGAGTCTTTTTTCAACGTGCTGTTTAATGAAATTAGGGTTGAAGATTTTAAAGTAGTGTTCATTAAAGAACCATCAGTTAAATAATTCGACAGTGGAGTAAGCTAAAAAACCCAAGTTTGGTATTGTCAGATACTTGTAGGTAAATTAGACAGTTATTAGCGATGGTCAATCTTATCTCATGTAAGACAATTGTCAATTGTCGCAGTTCGATCGATCCACCTGTAGGTATGGCGATCGTATTCTTCGCGGCATCTCGATCGAAAAGTTGGATCTAGCTGTGGGTAGTCGAACAAGCGATCGCCACAAAATAAATTGAAATAAGGTTTATGGGCTTATTACGCTTACCTTTTTTAATACTCTGAACATGCCGATTCAGAGTAATAGGAATTGGCTTAATTGTTGCTTCTGCCAATTTGTCGGCAACTAGATTGATATCGCGAGCTATGTATAGATCGTTGTAAGGCTCTAAATTAAATTCTACTTTGATATCTTTTTCTAAGGAATCAAAAGAAATATCTTTTAGGTTGTCCTCGAAGAAAATTACGTCTTTATCATAATCAGGAATTTTATTATCAGGAGTAATATATCCATATTTGTTACCATTTTTTGCAGTAGTAATGGTTTTGATTATTCCTCTTTCCATAATGATAAAACTATCTTATTTGCCCATCTAAATTAATTCATTATTGATTTAAATATATAAAAAAAATATTTGTACTTCAAGCATCGTTAATCTTATTAATTATTTTTTATCTATGCTTTACAATTTATGTTTTTTTTAAACCTAATTCATGATGACGATTGAGATAATAAAAAACCCTGCTGTTACACAGGGTTAAGTTATTAATTTATTTTGATTCGCTTAGTTGCGATCGCAATAAGAGCCGAAACTAGCCAATAATCTCTTTAGCTTTGGCAATTACGTTATCAACAGTAAAGCCAAATTTCTCCATCACAACTCCACCAGGGGCAGATGCACCAAAGGTATCGATACTGACCGAACCACCTTCAAAACCAGTGTATTTCTGCCAGCCAAAGCTACTTGCAGCCTCTACCGATAGACGTTTTGTTGCTACTTTAGGTAGTATCGAATCTCTATAGGCTTCGTCTTGAGCTTCAAACAGGTTCCAAGAAGGCATAGAGACAACACGTACTTTCTTACCTTCATCAATTAGTTTCTTGGCAGCAGCAGCACAAAGCTGTAGTTCGCTACCAGTACCAATTAAGATAATGTCTAGTTCTGCGGGTTTAAAACCACAGGAATACACATAAGCACCTTTTGCTACTTTGTCCATCTCCGTATTTTCAAGGTTGGGTACACCCTGGCGCGTGAATGCCATTAGGGTAGGTTTATTTTGTTTGGACTGCTCGATCGCTACTTTGTAAGCACCCGAAACTTCGTTACCATCTGCGGGACGAATTACGGTTAAGTTAGGAATAGCTCTCAAAGATGCCAGCGTTTCAATCGGCTGGTGAGTTGGACCGTCTTCACCCTGTCCGATAGAGTCGTGAGTCATAACCCAAATCGAACCAACTTCAGAAAGTGCGGAAAGGCGAATTGCTGCCCGCATATAGTCGGTAAAGATCAAGAAGGTAGCACCGTAAGGAATTAAGCCCGAACCGTGTAGCGCCATCCCATTACAGATTGCACCCATCGCGTGTTCGCGTACCCCAAAGTGAACGTTACGGTTTTTATAAGCATTCTTTTGGAATTCACCCGACTCTTTTAGTTCCGTCAAGTTTGAGTGGGTTAAATCGGCAGAACCGCCAATTAGTTCTGTGACTACAGGAGCAATTTTATTTAAGCAGGCTTCAGAATACTTACGAGTAGCCAAACCTTTATCTTCAGGAGTAAAGGTAGGTAAAACATCTGCCCAACCGTCGGGTAGTTTACCGCTTAAGAAACGCTCGAATTCTGCTGCTTCGTCTGCATACTTAGATTTGTAATCAGACATAACCTGATTCCACTCTTTCTCCGCATCAGCACCGCGGTCTACGGCTTTACGCATATGCTCTAGTGCATCGTCGGGAACTTCAAAGTCACCTACCGTCCAGTTTAAGTTGTCGCGAGTCAATTTAATCTCGTCGCCACCCAATTTTGCGCCGTGAATTCCCGAAGTACCCTGTTTGTTAGGCGCACCAAAACCGATGGTAGTAGTCACCTTGATCATGGTGGGTTTATCGGTCACGGATTTTGCCTCTTCGATCGCTTTGGCAATTCCTTCTAAATCGCTGTCGCCATCCTTAACATGAAGTACGTGCCAACCGTAGGCTTCAAAACGCTTGGATACATCTTCGGTAAAGGCAATATCGGTCGAACCATCAATGGAGATATGGTTGTCGTCGTATAGCGCAATTAGCTTGCCCAAACCATAGTGTCCAGCCAGAGAACAAGCTTCTCCAGAGATACCTTCCATGTTGCAGCCATCACCCATAATCGTGTAGGTGTAATGGTCTACCAATTTAGCATCGGGCTTGTTGAACTTAGCAGCCAGATGAGCTTCTGCCATTGCTAAACCAACAGCGTTAGCAACACCCTGACCCAAAGGTCCAGTGGTAACTTCTATCCCAGCGGTAACAAAGTTTTCTGGGTGTCCTGGAGTTTTTGAACCCCACTGACGGAACTGCTTGATGTCTTCGATGGAAACGCTGTCGTAACCAGCAAGATACATTAGAGCATACTGCAACATTGACCCATGACCAGCAGAAAGCACAAAGCGATCGCGGTTGAACCATTTAGGGTTCTTGGGATTGTAGCGCATGAACTTGTCCCACAGTACAAACGCCATTGGCGCAGCACCCATAGGTAGTCCTGGGTGTCCAGAACTTGCTTTTTCAATGGCATCTATAGCTAAGAAACGAATCGAATTGATACAAAGATTTTCAACTGTACTGGTTGATGGGCGGGCAACTACCATATTTGTTATATAAATAAACTACGATTAAACAAAAGATTTGGGTGTGCTTAGACGCACTTTAAGGAAAGACGCTGGAACAGACGTGATTTTTCGGGATATGTTTTTAAGTCTTTTACCTATCATCTCATCCTATAGGAACGGCAAGCAAGTTCCTATATTTTAAAACTGAGTGAATATCACCTTATACAGCGGGCAAATTATTTATTTGATTAACTGTTAGCTTGTGGGTGAATTTTAGAATATTAAACTATGAGATTTAAGCTCATATTTTATATATGTGTTTTGAGCTAAAAGATGTTATTGGCTATATTTTTTAAAAGCTAGAGTAACATTATGACCGCCAAAGCCGAAAGAATTTGATAGTGCCACGTTAACCTGATGCTCTCGACTAGAGTTAGCAATATAGTCTAGATCGCACTCTGGATCTGGATTAACCAGGTTGATAGTTGGCGGGACTCGATCGTTGGCGATCGCCATTACCGTAGCAACAGCTTCTATTCCTCCCGAACCGCCTAAAAGATGTCCCGTCATCGACTTGGTAGAGCTAACCACAATCTTGGCTGCTCTTGCTCCTAAAGCCTTTTTAATCGCCTTAGTTTCGTTAGAATCATTGGCGGGAGTACTCGTACCGTGGGCATTAATATAGTCAACTTCTTCAGGAGTCACACCACCATCTGTAAGAGCAAGCTCGATTGCTTTGGCTGCGCCCTGTCCCCCAGGTACGGGAGAGGTCATATGGTAAGCGTCACAGGTCATGCCATAGCCGATTATTTCGGCATAAATTTTCGCTCCACGAGCTAGAGCATGTTCCAATTCTTCAATAAATAAAATTCCCGAACCTTCTCCCATGACAAAACCATCGCGATCGCGATCGAAGGGGCGACTGGCATGGTCGGGATCGTCATTGCGAGTAGATACTGCCTTAGCCGAACAAAAGCCTGCAAAGGAAAGAGGTGTAATTGCAGCTTCTGCGCCACCACAGATCATGGCATCGGCATAGCCTCCCTGAACAATTCTGAAAGCGTCGCCGATAGCGTGAGAACCTGCTGCACAGGCAGTTACGGTACAGGAATTAGGACCTTTTGCTCCCGTATGGATCGCAGTCAAGCCTGCTGCCATGTTAGAGATCATCATGGGAATCGTGAAGGGACTTACCTTTCTCGGTCCTTTGGTAATTAAGTTTTCGTTTTGAACTTCCATCGTTCTCAATCCGCCAACTCCAGTCCCGATGAGGACTCCAACTCGATCGGCATTTAGATCGTTAATTTCAAACTTAGCGTCAGCGATCGCCTGCTTACTAGCGCAGACTCCAAATTGAGTAAATCGATCCATCCGTTTGGCATCTTTCTTATCGAGATACTCGTGAGGATTGAAGTCCTTAACTTCGGCTGCAATTTGACAAGCATGTTTTGAAGCATCAAATAGAGTTACTGCACCTACTCCACTACGCCCCTGCAATAAACTGTCCCAATAGTCGGCTAAATTTTTGCCAATGGGAGTAATTGCACCCAAGCCTGTAATTACAACTCGCTTGTTTTGCCTGTTTGTCATTTTTGCTCTCTATACGATGAATGCTATGGCACGGTTAATTTAGGCTGCCGTTTATTATTTTCATCTTGATGATGGCTTGCGTGACCATCGACTAAAAATAGCTGAGATAGTCACAATCATTCTCGATTAAGCTGGTCTATGACGATTACTTCAGCAAGTTGGCAGCCATCCGAACCATCTTTAACCAGCAAGACGAGAGTTACGCAGCAGCAGTTTCTTTGCTGATATGCTCTACTGCTTTGCCGACAGTATCTATTTGTTCTGCTGCTTCGTCAGGAATCTCAATATCAAATTCTTCTTCTAAAGCCATAACTAATTCTACTGTGTCTAGAGAATCAGCACCCAAATCATTAGCAAAGCTTGCTTCTGGCGTTACGCGATCGGCTTCAACTTCTAGCTGATCGACAACGATTCCTTTTACCTTTTCAAAAATTTCTGGATTCATTAATTTCTTCCTTTAAAATAACCCGTTTCTAACTACATTAAAGCCTAGTTAAATTAGACGGGTTTCCTAATTAAACTAAACGGCTTCTTATTAAAAAAGCGGCAACTCTCATCTTATCTGAAAGAGGGACAAAGTTTTTCGTTAATCTGTCGATCGCCTTCTCTCTCTATCCTGAAGAATGGTGTTTAATTAATTCTTCAAGAAACCACCAGCCGCAAAATCAAAACGGAAGACTAGCTGGAGTAGATAGATCTTCCGTCTGTAAGTAAGACTCAATTACCAGAGATAAAAGAGAAAACAGGCTGACTTAGTCGCCAAAACATTATTTTCTAGGAGTCTTTGCTGATTTTGCCATATCTTTGAACTTGTCCAAGCTGCCACCTGGACGACGACGATATGTGGTGGCAAGTGGCATAAGATTATCTTCCGCGAAAGTCTCTCCCGCTACAATGCCGTTGCTATCAGCAGCAGGTTTATTGGTATTGTTCATAGCCGCCACCCAAAACGGCGGATCGAAAGAAGATGCCCCAGAATTCTGGACGGCAGCTTTTGCTGGTTGTGCTTCTTCTTTTCCCTCAGCATCTTCAGATTTTTTGGCATTGGCACTCTTGGCTTTACCATTTTTGGCTGACTTTGCTTTAACCGCCTGCTTTTGGCTGGGTCGATCTGATTTTGCAGTTTCGGGAGTGGCGGTAGATATTGCTGAGGTAACTTTGTCTTGAGCAGTATCGACAACTTCACTGACGGTTTTTGCTGCCTCTTTAACAGGCTCAGACTGAGCTACTTCTGCTGCCTTCTCTTTGACTACTTGAGCTGTCTTTTCTGCCGTCTTTACAGCAGTTTGGACTGCTTCTGATTCTTTTAATTCGTCTAACTCTAAATAGTATTTACTGTCAGAATTAAACAGCTTTTTGAGCATTTGCATGGTCTAAACGTACTCCTAATTAATAAGACTAAAGGATCGATGCTAAAAAAAGATAATTACTCTCGACTGCCTCTTCAGCAGAAACTACCGATCGCTGAATGGGGCGATATCTCAGCCACAATCTCTTTCTACTCATAACCGATCGAGAGACTACTATCAAAATTTGTTTATCTTTAGCTCCATCTAAATGTTCGGAGCTATAAAACACGATATATAACTTTTGCCTATTATTATCAACTCAGAAAACTACACCTGTCGCAATGATACTTTACAAAAATTAATTGGCTTTTACTACTTGAGGATTGGCGATCGCACTTACTTCTATATCTAATTCAATCTAAATAGAGATCGCTTCAATGATAGTCATGATGCAAATTATGGAGCTTCTGATACTGGTGTACGTAAAAAAGTTAAATTCAGCAAATATGGTTCTTTAAGTAAATTGATTGAGAGGTAAAAAAAATAGCAGTTAAGTTGGACTCTGGATTCGATATTGCTGCCTTTGGTGACATGACATACGACGAAGCAGTCGTTCTAATTCAGTATGAAGGAAAACGAATTAACCTAATAGACCCATCCCAAGGAATTGACCAGCTTAAAATAAAAACATTAACAAATTATATACCCTCAGACTTTACGCCAAGATTTAAGCTAAGTGATTTTTTGCTTGCATTGGACAAAGCTCTAAAATTTTTCAGGCAAGTAAAAATAGAAAATTTGTAGCTGCAATCTTCATTACGTAAAACTTAATGCGATCGCTTTAGTAAAAATTGAAGAGAGCAGCTGTAGTTGAGGCAAAGCTAAAGCTGTAATTTTAAAGATTCGCGACGCTCAATCCAAGTTTTAGGTAATCCTTGTTTGCCAACAATCAGAGCCATCAAACTACCAACCATAGCGCCAATTGTATCTCTGTCTCCCAATACCGCAATAGAATTCCACAGTGTCTCGCTAAAATCACGATTATTCCGATCGATTAACCATAAAGCGATTGGAACTGTATCATAAGAACAAAGATGAGAACCATTTCCTAAGAGGGAGATTACATAATCTAAGCGAGAGCTGTCAGAGATATTTATTGCTCTTTTGATTCTCGATCGAGTATCACTATCTGGAGTAAATTCAATTACTGTTTCCAATATCTGTCGAGAATTAGACATTAACTATAGGCTCTTTCTTACACAGTAGGCGGCTGCGATCGCTATCGCAATTGTTCAGCTTGTGCGTCATGGTGACTGTGGGTTACTTCGCAAGAAGCCTTGGCTTCCAAGATAACTCTTTGATAGTCATCAAAAAAATATGCGCCGATGGGTGCAGCTCTCATTGCGCCTCCATTATCCATCGAACCCATACCTGAAAAAGCATTGGCTGATGCTTGTCTCCAGTCAACTCCCGCACTGATTTCTTTAAGGGTTCTCGCAGCAGTACCACCATACGCCCTATTTGGTTCTGCTAAATATTTTTGAGCGAACATTTGAGCGAGGTAATCTTGTTCGATGAACTTAAATTTACTCAAAGTCTCAACTATAGTAATTGCCATGACGGTATCGTCAGTGTACAACCAGGGTTGAGGCGGTAGTCGCCGTAGAGAGATCGCCTTAAGTGCTTTTTCTCGTTCGATAAAAAAGTTTTGTCCGAATGAATCACCTATAGATAATCCTTCTAAAGAAAGAAGTGTTTGTTCCATCCTTAATTCGTGATTCATAAGCAGTATGACCCAGACAAAATAACTCAGATAAAAACAGTTAAAACTTAGGTGATTTTTAAAACAGACTCAACTGTAGTTATGCTCTAGGCGATTTCTATATTACGAACTTAGGCAGTCTTTTTTTCAAAAGGAGATCTGCTTATTTCATATTTTAGTTGGATCGCAATTGCGACCTCGCTATTTCTTATTTATCTCAGTCTGGGTGGCGATCGCCCTAACAAACTTGGCAAACAGATGTCTATCTGTACTCTAGCGTATCAATACAGGCTGGGATAAAACTTTTAAAACACGCCCTTGAGGACTTGAACCTCAGACATTCGGTTTTGGAGACCGACGTTCTACCAACTGAACTAAGGACGCAGACGTTAGAGTAAGCAATTCTGCATTCACTCCAAACATATTATACCGTATGAAGTGCCTTCTTTTTCGGAGCAGTAAATTTTAAAAGTTTGGTGGGCAGAATCGAAAAGGTAGAATTAGCATTTTCTAGTAACTTGTTTGCCCACCCTACAGCCTATGAACTGATTACTTAATCCAGACAGTCTTAATATTGACAAATTCATGGATACCCTGGCTGCTTAATTCACGACCATAGCCCGATCGTTTAATACCGCCAAAGGGCAAACGCGGATCTGACTTGACCATACCGTTAATAAACACTGCTCCTGCCTCTATTTCCTGGGTTAGGCGATCGCATTCAGACTCATCTTTTGTCCAGGCACTTGCACCCAACCCAAAAGGAATATTATTCGCCAGGGCGATCGCCTCATCAATATCTTTCACGGTAAACAACAGGGCAACAGGACCAAAAAACTCTTCTTGAGCAGTGGGTGAATCAACGGGAATATCGGTCAAGATAGTCGGTTTATAATAGTTGCCTGGGCGATCGCTAATAGACTCTCCGCCGATTAAAACCTTTGCTCCTTGCTTGACGGCATCTTTTACCTGCTGGTCTAATTCCGAGCGAATACTGTCTGTGGCGAGAGGTCCAATATCCGTAGTTTTTTCCATCGGGTCGCCAATGGTTAAAGCTTGAAACTGCTTGAGTAATTGTGCTTGAAAGCGATCGCTAATACTTTTGGCAACGATAAAACGCTTGGCAGCAATACATGACTGTCCATTGTTGAGCATCCTGGCTTTGACGGCGGTATTCACTGCCAACTCTAAATCCGCACTTTCTAAGACAATAAACGGATCGCTACCACCCAATTCCAGCACCACCTTTTTGATTTGCTCCCCCGCAGTTGAGGCTAAAGCTGCTCCCGCAGGCTCACTACCCGTCAGAGTTGCTGCCTTGACGCGATCGTCTTCCATAATAGATTTGACCTGACTCGCACCAATCAAAAGAGTTTGAAATGCGCCTGGAGGAAAACCTCCCTGAGTTAAGATCGACTCGATCGCCAAGGCACACTGAGGCACATTAGAAGCGTGCTTGAGGATGCCCACGTTACCTGCCATCAGAGCAGGGGCAGCAAAGCGAAATACCTGCCAAAAAGGAAAATTCCAGGGCATGACTGCCAAAACCGTTCCTAAGGGCTGATAGGCAATATAGCTACGACTGGCATCGCTATCTATTGGCACATTTGCTAGAAATTCAGGGGCTTTTTCCGCGTAGAAACGACACACCTTCGCGCATTTTTCTGCTTCGGCGATCGCACTTTGCAGTGTTTTGCCCATTTCTGTAGTCATGATTTTGGCAAACTTGAGAGTATCTTGCTCCAAAACCTCTGCTGCTTGGTTTAGCCACTGACTGCGTTGAGCAAAAGTAGTCTGACGATAAGATTCAAAGGTAGATTCTGCTAGAGCTAGTTTAGTTTCTATCTCTCCATCAGTTAGAGGGGTAAAAGTTTTGAGGGTTTCCCCTGTTGCAGGGTTGATAGTTGCGATCGCCATTTCTGATTAAACCTGTAAGCTATATCTATCAGGCTAACGGTCGTTCTGTGCCGATTGCAGTTTCTTATAGAAAACGTAATTATTTCCGTCAGAATGTAGAGGAATACGTCCAGGCTATAAAATTATGGGCAGATATATTCACCTTGACAACTATGGAAAACGATTTGATTCCCTTCTTAATTGGAGTTGGCTTATTAGTCGGCTATTTATGCTTCTCCGCAGCTACCGAAATGGGAACAAAGCTACCCTGGAAGAAATAAAGTCTAGAAGTCAGCTATTGGAAGTTGATTGCTTATTCGCGATCGCTTCTAAATCGCAATTCAAAATCTCGATCCAAACTTTTGCCCCGCATGATAAGGGTTTATCTGGCTCGTAAATAATTCGACAGGGAGCAGGGATCTCTAACTGATGTACATAACTCTTATTTGCCCCTTTTATGGCAATCACTGGCTCTCGCTGAGATTTCGCTTTCTGCTTATTGCGTTTAATTGTATTGCTGTTGATGTGAACAATGGTTTTCTTAGGCTGTTTACTCGTTTTCCACGTTCCTGCCTGCCCCCTTTTGGCCCTGATTATTTGAGGTAAGCCACTATATAGCGGAATTAGCCAAAAACGATGTGATTTGTATGCTCCCTTAACTCTTCCCTGCTGTAGTAACTGACGCAATCTACGAGCAGAAATATTTAACATAAATGCTGCTTTTGTCGTGAGAACATACATAACGATGAACTATTCCGATACAGGTAGACTTTATTTTACTATAGGCTTAGAACGAATCATCTTTACTTTAATACAGTAATATTAGGCGATCGACTTTAGAACACTCTCTGAAAACTAATTGCGCCTTGTAGCTAAAAAGATGCGTTTATCTTCATACCCAAAGCTATTTCCAAAGCAGGCTTTGATTAAGACTACGTACAAAGGGTTTTATTCGTAGCTATCAGCTATCAAAGTAATATATGACTATCTCAAATAAAAAAGAAGCCTAGTACTTAGTGTTTAGACTTCTATATTGATAATCTGCCTCAGAGCTTAGGGCTACAGACGCTTCGCGTCCAAGCGCGCCAGTGTTTTCTGAAAGAAGACCAGAACGAACCCGGATGCTTTCTGGGCATTCGCCCTGTGCTTGACTAAAAAGGATAAAATTTGGGAGTTAAAGTAATCGTAATAATTGCAAACAAGATATTCAAAGGAATCCCGACCCGCATAAAGTCAGTAAATTTATAGCCACCAGGGCCATATACCATGAGGTTGGTTTGGTAGCCGATAGGAGTTGAGAAGCTGGCGGATGCGCCAATCATAATGGCGATCGCAAAGGGAGTAAAGTTAACTCCCAAATTCTGTGATAACGCCAAAGCAATCGGAAAGACTAAGGCAGCAGCAGCATTATTGGTAATAACCTCCGTCAAGAGGTTGGTTACGCCATAAATAATCGCTAGTGCCAGCCAGGGATTATCGCCTGAGAACTGAACTAGGCTAGTGGCGATCGCTGCTGCTGCTCCAGTAGTTTCTAGGGCTTTACCAATACTTAAGGCTGCACCAATCACCAATAGTACCGACCATTCAATATTGCGAAAGGCTCTAACCGAAGAACAACAGCCCGTAATTAGCATAATGACAGAAGCCAAAATTGCTGCCTTCAACATGCTTAAAACGCCAAAGGAGGCTAGCAGCACCATCATTGCCAGAATAACCATCGCCATCGGCGCTTTTTCGTGGCGTACGGGTTCGGAATCGGGAATACCGTTAACTAGATAGAAATCATTGGAAATACGCTGTTGAGCTACAAAGTTAGAGTTTGCTTCGAGTAGCAGAGTATCCCCAGGCTTGAGACGAATACTACCAATTTTACCTGCCAAGCGATCGCCGTTACGGGCTACCGCCAGCACTACCGCATTATATTGAGTTCTAAATTTCCCCTCACGAATAGTTTTACCCAACATCGGACAGGTATTTGACACTACTGCCTCAATCAAACAACGTTCCGAACGCGGTGTATCTAGTTTGAATACTTCGTCTGTAGCGGGTTGCAAGCCTCTAAGGCGGTGAAGATCGACGATTGAGTCAATCATGCCGATAAATACTAGGCGATCGCCATCTCGCAAGATTTCTTTGGGACTAACCGCAGGAATAATTAACTGGTTGCGAATAATCTCGACTACATATAGCCCTGGCAAATTTCTTAAGCCAGCTTTTTCAATACTCTTGCCCGAAAGAGGACTATTTGGGGGAACGGTCATTTCGACGGTATATTCCCGTACGTCTTCCGTTTCGCTAATAACAGGCTTGCGACTGGGTAGCGTCCAACGGTTAGTAGTGTAAAGATAAATTGTTCCTGCGATCGCGCAAGGTAAGCCGACAACTGCTAGATCGAAAAGCTTCAATCCTGGCAAATCTGTAGAGGAAATCAATAGACCGTTGACGACTAAATTTGTACTCGTTCCAATCAAAGTACAGGTTCCCCCAAAAATCGCAGCGTAACTCAAGGGAATCATCAGTTTGGAAGGGCTGATTCGCAGCTTACGCGACCAATCACTAATCACGGGAATAAACATCGCCACAACAGGAGTGTTGTTTAAGAAGGCGCTCATGCCCATGACAGGAGGCATCATTCTTAGCAGGGCAGCATTTTGTCCTTTTGGTAGCCCCAAAACTTTTTGTGCTACCCAATTCATTCCACCTGTTTGAGTCAGCCCCGTGACCACAATGTAGAGTACCGCTACCGTAATCATTCCAGGATTGCTAAACCCTGCCAAGGCATCCTGTTCGCTCAAAATTCCGCTAACGAATAAAACCGCCGTCCCACCTAAAAATACTACCTCTGCCGATAGATTAGTTAAAGCATTGAAGAGAAAAACAGCAATGGTGATGGCAATAGTCGTCCAGGCTTGCCAACCAAGGTCGAAACTGGGGGAGGTAACCAGATAAGAGAAAAATCCAACTAGACAGAAGGCAACAAAACCAATTAGACCAAAGGTAATCCAACGTTTCCAAGTTTTGAGAGCGAAAATACGGCGTGGGGGTCGTTGCGCTTCCATTGTTTAGATTTCCTTAGCTTTTTATAATTTAAATCAAAGTGTATCATAAAAAATTTTCAAATGTATTGAAATGCAATTTGAATTCAATTGAAGATCTAGACTTTAATTAATCTGAGATTGCTACAGAGTTGTCTAAACTTTTATTAGGCAGACAATAATCAGTTATGAACCAAGCGAATAAAGAATTACAAAACTCGGAATCAATCGACAATCTAAATAATCTAATTCAGCACAATTTTCTTTTCAAGGGTTTAGACCCTGCTTTAGTTGCCAAACATCTAAATTCCGAACAGCTTGTAGTCGAAAAACTTTATTCAAGTCGCCCCGTATACACAGCATTTCGGACTGATGCTGCATTAGAACATCTTTATGTTGTAATCGATGGTGGTCCAATTGTCGTCCGTAGCACGCCCTTAGATCGCATTATTGCCATTACCTACAGCAATAGCTGTTTTGGGATGCAGAATTTAGCTCTGAGCTATGGTAATTTTTCGAGGGCTTTTCCCAGCTTGGTAGAAGCATATAAGACAACTGACGTAATTAAAATTCCCCTAGAGACAATTCGTTTAATCCATCAGGAATCGGAGCTGTTTCGACAGCGTTATGGATTGATGTTTGAGCTACAGGAAAAATTTCAGTATCATCTGCTCAACTGCAGTACCTATCCACCCCAGGCAGTAGCAGCATTACTACGGGCATTAATTTATCAGGAAAGAGAATTGGGCAATCAGCCCCAAGGAGACATGTTCGTCTTCGATTTACCTGTAGAAGTAATTGCTAAAGCTTGCCAATTAAATCATCGTACTGTGGAGCAAGTGCTAAAAGGTTTGACTAAGGCAGGCATGTTAAAACTCCATAAGGCCCAAAACGATCTGGTGACGGCGGTCGATCCAGAAGGTTTGAAAGCAGTATATGGAGCAACCCGTGACAAGGTTGACTGGTGGCCTTTGAAGTAGAGACGTAACATATTACGTCTCTACGGGTAGTAAGTATATTCTGCGGTCTAACTAGCTCAATCTACATTTTAAAAAATCAAAAGATAATTATTGATAGTACAAAACTAGCGATCGCAATTAACATCCAGACAATACGCTTGAGATAGTATCGACGATTAAATTTGGGAGTAGTATAGATTTCGCGCCGTGGAGGTGTTTGGCGATTGAGCTTGAGAATATCTTGGGTGCTGGGGGATTCGAAAATAGGGGCTAAACTAGCTTTCGTAATCCCAGAATGATTTGAGTTACGGCTCACAGCTCGGCTCGAAACCTGCTGTTTGAGCTGCTTTTTTGGTTTAGAAGCAGGTCGGTAGATACTCTTGCGATACTTTTTGAAATAAGTTACTTTTTCTTTGTACTTAACAATATTTTTTGCTTGAATACGATCTATTGCTTGAGTAAGTAGTCTGGCTTCAACATAAGAATATCCTCTACCCAAAGAGCGTATTGCCTGGGTAAGATCTTGAATAAGAGTATCTTTTAATAAATAACCCGATGCTCCTGCCTGTAAAGCCTGAGTAATATAGCTTTCTTCCCTGTGGCTAGTCAAGACAATTACCTTAGTATCGGGCATGTATTCGCAGATATATTTTGTCGCCACGATACCGTTCATTTTTGGCATTTCAATGTCAATTAAAACCAAGTCTGGCTGCAATTTGATAGTCTGTTCGATCGCACTTTTGCCATCAGTCGCCGTACCGACGATCTCCATTCCTGGCTCGTTTTTTAAAATTGCTTTCATGCCTTCTAACATCAGGCGTCGATCGTCGGCTAACAAAATTTTGATCATTATATAAAGTGTGCTGGGTCTATAAGCGAATAATTCAACGACGAAAAATAACAGATAGATTATTGGCGGGCATGGCTGTTACCTGCTGTAGTTTTAGACTATGAGCTTCTGCGGTTGCAACTACCGTTTCGAGATCTCTGACTCCCCAAAGAGGATTGCGATCGCGTAAGGAGCGATCGAAGCTGGCATTACTGGGGGAGGTATGTTCACCTTTGCGTTTATATGGACCATAGAGATAAAGAATGCCACCAGGAGACAAAATCTCTTCAGCACCTTTAACTAAGCCAATACAAGCCTGCCAAGGAGAAATATGAATCATGTTGATATTAACAATGGCGTTAATTTCACGATTTATTATCTGTTCTTGCCAGTTATCTTGGGTTACATCGATAAGTAAAGGTGATTCTAAATTACCGACAGGACAAGTATCTTTCCAACTTTTAATGCTGTGATAGGCGTCAGAATTAAGATCGGAAGGAATCCAGCGACATGATTGTAGCCTTTCCGCAAAGAAAATGGCATGTTCTCCCGTACCGCTAGCAATTTCGAGGATGTTGCTATTAGGAGGAATAACTTCTGACAAAACCTTTAAAATTGGTTCGCGGTTACGTTGAGTAGCGGGAGCGTATTGTCTGGCATCCATTGATTTCGCTGTGTAGAAAGATCTGGGATTAGCTATTCTATAATTAAAAGCCTGAACTTCGAGTTATTTATGTCTATTCCTTTAGAATCACTTCTCAGCACAAGTTAAGGTCATTGAAGCTAATGGAGCTAAAATTGCTGGGGTTGCTCGCGACGGCTATCGCATTTTTGATGAAAAAGGTACGATTGTGCTTTTGAGGCAGTTTGAGAATGAAACCCCGACTTTGGAAGACTGGCAGATAAAATACAAGCCAATTAGTATGCTGGGTGAAACTATTAGCGACTGGAAAGAATCTGGTTTGCAGGAGTTGATTATCAAATACAATCCCGACACTTCCGTTATCTGCACTTTCCTTTATCCTGACGGCACTCATACTAGCTATCATTTCTCTTTAGATTGAGGTATTTATTCGATGCAATGAAAGCGATCGCAATATCTGGGTGAAGTAATCTCAACTTCAAATATTATTCTTTCATTCAACAGAGCTTTACTAAATGCAATAACAGAAAATATTAGAGCTATAATCTGCGACTGGAACGATTCTCATATAAATGTTCGCTGTTATTTTGAAACCACAGCCAATGAGATAGATATTGATTCAATGGAATGTGTAGCTGCCGAGGTAGCTGCCGATTTTGGCGAACATGGTATTAATGTTGAATACCTGACTGTCGATCGATCGCAGCCTGTTAATAACCAGGATATCCTGTCTCAAAAACTATCTATTTACGATCGCTCTACCTGGATCTTTATGAGAAGAGAATTTCAAGATTATTAAAATAGGATGCCTTATCTAGTGGCACATAGTGCCTAATTTATCAATAGCGATCGCACACTCTAGAGTAAATGGCTAATTCCAAAACCCAGTCTAATCTACTCTCGTTAAATCCCACTTTTCTAAAATAAACAAAATTATATACATTAATACTAAAAGAAATTAGTATCTATAGTGCAATTTTTTCAGCATGTTAATTAGCTATCTTACATATACGGCAAAGACAGTTTAGCCTACTCCTCATAGTCTAAGTGCGCTGCGCTAACAGCTAAAAAACAAACAAATAAAAAAACAAGAAAACAACTGACAAAATGACCCAACGCATTCTAATTTGGTATCGCCACGATCTACGAGTTCACGACTTGTTAGCACTAGACGAAGCAGTGCAGCAGGAGGCAGAGATTATCCCCGTATACTGTTTTGACGATCGCGATTTTGAAGAAACATCTTTTGGCTTTCCTAAGACGGGTAGCTATCGCGCCCAGTTTTTACTTGAGTCGGTGGCAGATTTACGTAATTCCCTCCAGCAGTTAGGCAGTAACTTAGTCGTGCGTCGGGGTTTACCCGAATCAATTATTCCTGCGATCTCCGAACAGCTTAAGATAGATGTAGTGGCATATAGCAAGGAAGTCACGTCCGAAGAGAAAAGAGTCGAGAAAAAACTCCGAAAAGCTTTGCAGGCAAAAAATATTAAGGTAAATACCTATTGGGAAGCAACTTTATATTTACCAGAAGATCTGCCCTTTGGGATTAAGCAGACTCCAGAGTTGTATACGAATTTCCGCAAGCAGGTAGAAAAGAAGTCAGAAATTAACGAAGCATTACCCGCACCCACAAAACTACCGCCTCTACCAGAAATTGAAGTGGGTGAAATACCTGCCATCGAAGATTTTGATCTGTCTACTCCCGAATTTGACGAGCGAGGAGTCTTAAGATTTAAAGGTGGGGAAACAGAAGCGATTAAACGCCTACAGGACTATTTTTGGCAGCAGGATTGTCTCCGTGAATACAAAGAAACTCGCAACGGTATGTTGGGGGCAAACTATTCTTCTAAATTTTCAGCCTGGCTGGCTTTAGGCTGTATTTCTCCTCGATATATTAATGACCAGGTGATTAAATACGAAGCTGAAAGAGTTAAAAATAATTCTACCTACTGGCTGATTTTTGAACTGATCTGGCGCGACTTTTTCCGCTTTATTGTGGCAAAACACGGTAATAAGGTATTTAGGGTTGAGGGAATGCGGGGGGTAGAAATTCCCTGGAAACAGGATTGGCAGCGTTTCGATCTCTGGCGCGAAGGAAAGACGGGTTATCCTTTGGTGGATGCGAATATGCGGGAGATTGCTGCAACTGGCTTTATGTCCAATCGTGGACGACAAAACGTAGCTAGCTTCCTGACCAAAAATCTAGGTATTGACTGGCGTATGGGTGCAGAATGGTTTGAGTCGCTGTTGGTCGATTATGATGTCTGTAGCAACTGGGGTAACTGGAATTACACCGCAGGGGTTGGTAATGATGCGCGGGGTTTCCGCTATTTTAATATTGCCAAGCAAACTAAAGATTACGATCCGCAAGGGGAATATATTAAGCACTGGCTACCAGAATTAGCGTCTCTACCAGGAGACAAGGTACGAGATCCAGGAAAGCTAACCAAAGAGGAGCAAAAGCGTTATGGAGTTAATCTAGGCGTTGATTATCCTCGTCCAGTAGTAGACTTTTTTAAATCGGTTAAGGCGAATGAGAAAGTATATCAAAGCGCCGTTGGTTGATAGAAACCTCTCCCGCAACCCCTCTCCTTGATAGAGAGGGGAGTGAGATTGATAGAGCGAGTAAAGTCAAAACAATAAAACCGCTCTGAAATAGCAAATCTGTAGATAATCCTTTTGACTGGGGCGAGAAAGAGTATAATTGCCTAAAATAGAGACGGAATAAACTCTAATATTTATACTTAGGAAGCCGATGGCTACTGCTCAAGATACTCTGTGGTCAAAATTTATTGAGCCTATATTTGGTTTTTTGATCGATCGCGAAGCGCTTAGGAAACTCTCTGACAGTATTGACTGGTCAGGGGTAGGCGATCGCCTAAAAGATCCAGATTTAATCTATCCTGAGTATTATAGTTCCCAGAATTTTCACGGTATTGCAGGGGGGTACTTAACTTCAGGGGCAGCCGTAACCTACGATCCTGTGACAAAGCACGCCCTTCCCCCCAACGAAAGTTGGAATCGCGAAGTAGTAATTAAAGCCATCTCAGGCAAGCCTGACAAAATTATCGACCTTGGTTGTGGCACTGGCTCGACGACAATCATGCTCAAGCAGGCTTTTCCGACTGCGGAAGTTATCGGTCTGGATTTATCCCCTCAGATGTTAACCATGTCTGAATATAAAGCGAAACAGGGACAGTTTGATATTAAATGGGTGCATGGACTAGCGGAATCAACTAAGTTTGCTGATGGCGAGTTTGATGTTGTTACCGCTTCGCTCTTATTTCACGAAACCCCCACCTATATTGCCCTAGAAGTCTTAAAAGAGGCATATCGCTTACTCAAGCCAGGGGGACAAATCATTATCCTCGATGGTCATCAAAAAACTCTGCGTAACACTACCTGGCTATCAGATATCTTTGAAGAGCCTTATATTAAAGAGTATGCAGCGGGAAGTATTGATGCTTGGATGGGCAAAGCTGGTTTTGAACGAGTACTAACTGAAGATGTTTGGTGGACAAATCAGCTAACAACAGGGATAAAATCGAGCAGTAATTAATTACCTATTATTTAGTTTATGAGTCTCAAAGCAGTTTTTCTAGATTTTAGTGGCGTAATTATTAACGATGAGGCGATTAATCAAGAATTGATTGCAGATATACTCTTGAGCGAAAATTTGCGGGCTGATGAGGATGAATATACTTTATACTGTCGTGGTCGCAGCGATCGCGCTTGCCTTAAAGATATTCTCGCCAGTCGTGGACGTATCTTACCCGATGAATATCTAGATAAACTTTTAAAAACTAAGGCTCTTGGCTATCGTCAGAAGATCGAGCAGCTACCAGAAATACTTTTGCCCGAAAATTTAATTCCGTTTTTGAGTCAACTAAAAGAACAGAATATTGCGATTGGTTTAGTCACTGGCGCAACTCGCTCTGAGGTAGAATACATTTTAGAAAAAGTCGGTCTTAGTTCCTTTTTTGACGAAATCGTGGCGGGAGATGACTTACAGGCGAGTAAACCCGAACCCGATCCTTATTTGTTAGCAGCATCAAAGCTAAACCTAGATCCTCAAGAATGTTTGGCAATCGAAAATAATCCCGTAGGCATCACCGCAGCCAAACAGGCGAATATTCAGGTAGTGGGAATTTCAAATATGTATCCATTACATATGCTTCAACGTCAGGCAAACTGGACGGTTGATGATTTCCTAGAAATCGAACTCGATCGCGTAGATAAGGTGCTGTGTCGTATTGCCTCATAATAGCTGGCGATCTCCCAAAATATTTTTGTTGCTATCTTTGAAATGCGATTGCAGTGTAATAAATGAAGTAGATGGCAATGTTTACCATTCAATAATTCCTAACAGAGTCAAAATTTAAAGAATAATTATTGCGATCGCAACAGGTTAATTTCTCGTCTAAAGAATTAGTGCGATCGCAAAACTAGTTAGTCGTATCCCTTTTTTTACAGTCAATTCAGAGGCGCGTAATAAAGAAATACGAACAGCTTATCGCGCAGGTAATACGTTGCTGAAGGCTTATCTCTATAAGTCTATTAAAGCCAATCAATACCTAACTATTTACTTTTAATAGTATTCTTTTGCCTCAAAAAATATTGCCCTAACAAGACTAAAAGAATACCTCCAAGAATAGCTATTGATGAAACAATCAAGCGCGTCGATATAATTTCTCCTGCGAAAATAACCCCTCCCACCGCAGCTATAACGGGAACTAATAGTTGAATTACTGAGGCTTGGAGAGTAGAAAGTCTTCTAACAGCCATATACCAAACTGTATATCCCATTCCTGATGTAACTGCCCCTGATGCGATCGCGAATATAATTCCCTGTTGAGATAACTTGGTATTGTCAAATTCAATAATTAATAAGGCAATAATAAATGGCAAAGTGTAGAGGAAATTAACAGCCGAGTCGTGAATGGGTTGTTTGGATTTTTTGCCTCTTAGGGTATAGATTCCCCAAGCCACACCAGAAATACTCATCAAAATAAAACCGCCTAAAGAAGGAGTGGTTAAACCTGGTTGAACTAAATAGATAAACCCAGAAAATGCCGTAACCATACCGATCCATTCAGCAAAATGGAGTTTATTGCCTAAAATTAAATTAGTCAAAATCATTGTGATTTGAACTGCACTGAATAAAATCAATGCACCCGTACCAGTATCTAAAGAGATATAGGCATAAGAAAAGGTAACTGCATATAAAAATAGTGCAGAGGAAGAAAGCCAATTTATTTTCTTAATAGAATTACCTTTATTGTTCGATACTTGAGAAATTAGCAATAATATAGCGATTCCCGATAGCAGGCGAATGCTAGTAAAGCTGGCAGCATTTAATCTATCTTGCTCCAAAGCCAATTTACATAAGACTGAATTTCCCGCAAAAGCAATTAAGGAAAAGCTAGTTAGAGCGATCGTTTTTAAGTTGTTTGAATTCAAGTTACTTGATAATTTTGTCCACACTATAAGCAATAGCATTTTAATTTATCAGATGCGATCGCCTTTAATACTGAGTCAACAAACTAATCGAATTTATTCACTGTGGTTATACTGAAATACTAAAGCTAGTTGATGAAATCGTAATTTTATTAATTTTGGTATGGCAGTAAATGTTTTCGCTTTAGCAGCACCGATTGTTGGTAAAGTCGCTCCAGCAATTATCAAGAAGCTCAAAGATAAAATTAGTCCTGATGAAATACGACAGGCTATTTTAGCTGGCATCAAAGCAGCTTCAGCAGAAGACGAAAGCCTACCGCCAGAACAACAGTTATTTTGTAGTTCCAAACTAGACAGTATTAATTGATAAGGATGAATTGCTGGAATGGTTGAGTCAATACATTAAAACTAATAAGCAAAAACAATTTCACGAAGCCAGAGAAGAAGCCAAACGTTTTCTCAACCTCATTCGCGAAAGAACGGGTTTACTTAACCAACAAGGCACAAACCGCTACGCTTTTGTTCACAAGACTTTTCAAGAATACCTCTGCGCCCAGGATATTAACTACGAAGCCGATGATGAAGACGATTTTGAAATTGTTCTCAACTGTATTAAAGACAATCTCCATGTTGCCCACTGGCGCGAAGTTTTGTTGCTATTAGTAGCACAGCAAAAACCCCAGAAAGCGTTGAAAGCTATTAAAGCAATTTACGAACATAACAGTGAATACGAACAGTGGTTACATCAAGATTTACTGTTTGCAGGTGCTTGTTTGGCAGATAGTCCTAAATAAACAAGAATGAAAGATAAAAATAATTCAGGAAATATAATTCTTAAAACTTTAATAAATATAGAAATTGAATACGTTACAGCCAATACTTAATTGGATTAGAACAAAAAGAACAAGCAAAACATGTTTTACTAGCTTTAATAAAAGATGGTGATTCTGAGGTTAGTTCTCGTGCTGCTGAATCGTTAAAACAGATAGTAGAAGAAAATCGAGACGAAACTATCTTACTGACTGCCAAATGGATAGAGCAACATCAAGATACTGAATATGTAGGGAATGGTATCGATGTGTTATGGAATTTGATAACTAATGATACCTAATATTTTCTTGACTAAGAATTTTCCAACATATTTTGACTATTTAAACGGCATTTTTGATTATTGAAAAAATTGGCTCTTACAGTTGAGAACAATATTATGGTGTTGCGATCGCATTACTAAATCAAAGACAGCCAATTAGCAAGAGTGACGGCAATGAATATACAATGAATAATTGCCTGAAGTACCAACTCCACTGCTAGTCACATGACCGCAACTGAAAGTAATCTCTCAACTAAATACGATCCCAAGCAAACGGAAGCCAAGTGGCAGCAATACTGGGCGGATAAGGAAGTGTTCAAAGCCGATCCTAGTGCTGAGGGTGAACCCTACTGCATTGTGATTCCCCCACCCAACGTTACGGGGAGTTTGCACATGGGTCATGCTTTTGAGAGCGCGTTGATCGATACTTTGATTCGTTACCATCGCATGATTGGGCGTAACACTTTATGGTTGCCTGGGACGGATCACGCCAGTATTGCAGTAAGTACGATTGTTGATAAACAGATTAAAGCAGAAGGTAAAAGCCGTGAGGATTTAGGGCGAGAAGAGTATTTAAAGAAGGCTTGGGCTTGGAAAGAGGAGTCTGGCACGACAATTATTAATCAGTTGAAGAGTCTAGGGGTATCGGCTGACTGGACGAGAGAACGGTTTACGATGGATGAGGGTTTGTCTCAAGCGGTGAAGACAGCTTTTGTGAAGCTATATGAGGAAGGGCTGATTTATCGTGGGAATTATTTGGTTAACTGGTGTCCCGCCTCTCTTTCGGCAGTATCGGATCTAGAAGCAGAGAATCAAGAGGTTGATGGGCATCTGTGGCACTTCCGCTATCCTCTGACTGATGGTAGTGGCTATATGGAGGTGGCAACTACTCGTCCTGAGACAATGTTGGGTGATACGGGAGTTGCGGTTAATCCAAATGACGATCGCTATAAGGATTATATTGGCAAGACTCTTACACTGCCGATAGTAGGACGGGAAATTCCGATTGTTGGTGATGAATTCGTCGAGATGGAATTTGGTACGGGTTGCGTTAAGGTAACTCCAGCCCACGATCCTAATGACTTTGAGATGGGTAAACGCCACAACCTGCCGATGATTAACATCATGAACAAAGATGGCAGTCTGAATGAGAATGCAGGAGAGTTTCAGGGACAGGATCGCTTTGTTGCCCGCAAGAATGTTGTCAAGAAACTGGATGAGATGGACAATCTAGTTAAGATCGAGGACTACAAGCATAGCGTTCCGTTTAGCGATCGCGGAAAAGTACCAATAGAACCTTTATTATCGACCCAGTGGTTTGTCAAAATCGAACCATTATCGAGCAAGGCTTTAGCTAGTCTAGATAATGAGAATTCCCCTAACTATGTCCCCGATAGATGGAAAAAGGTATATCGCGACTGGTTAGTGAAGCTCAAAGACTGGTGTATTTCCCGACAGCTATGGTGGGGTCATCAAATTCCCGCCTGGTATGTAGTTTCGGAAACAGGCGGAGAAATTCAGGATAATACGCCTTTTGTTGTGGCGTTTGACGAAGCAGAGGCAGAAAGCAAAGCTAAGAAAAAATATGGCGATGATGTTCGATTAGAGCAAGATCCCGATGTCTTAGATACCTGGTTTTCTTCTGGCTTGTGGCCCTTCTCAACAATGGGCTGGCCCGAAGATACTGCGGATTTGGAGAAGTACTATCCTACTTCTACTTTAGTTACAGGGTTTGATATCATTTTCTTCTGGGTTGCCCGTATGACCATGATGGCGGGACACTTTACTGACAAGATGCCCTTTGATGATGTTTATATTCATGGCTTGGTATTAGACGAAAAGGGAAAAAAGATGTCTAAGTCCAAGGGTAACGGGATCGATCCGTTGCTGATGATCGATAAATATGGTGCGGATGCCCTGCGCTATACCCTGATTACCAAGGTTGTAGGTGCGGGACAAAATATTAGCTTCGACTATGACAGGAAAAAACAGGAATCACCCTCGGTAGAAACTTCCCGTAACTTTGCTAACAAGCTGTGGAATGCCTCGCGATTTGTGATGATGAACCTCAAGGGCAAAACCCCTCAGTCATTAGGACAGCCCAATTCTGCAAATTTAGAGTTAGTAGACAAATGGTTACTGTCGCGTTTCTATCAAACCGTACAGCAGACTCGTAGCAATATCGAAAAATATGGCTTGGGCGAAGCAGCTAAAGTTTTGTATGAGTTTATCTGGAATGATTTTTGTGACTGGTATATCGAGCTAGTTAAGACTCGACTCTGGGAAGATGAAGGTTCGACTTCTCGCCTGGTGGCACAACAAACATTAGGTTATGTCCTCGAAGGGATACTCAAGCTGTTACATCCCTTTATGCCTCATATTACGGAAGAAATTTGGCAGACTTTGACCCAACAAGCCCCCCTAAATTCCCCCAATTCTGGGGGGACAACTAAAACTTTGGCTACGCAAGCTTATCCCGAAGTTGCAGCAGATTCGATCGATGCTGAATTAGAAGTTAGCTTTGACCTGTTATTTAACACCGTCAGTACTATCCGTAACTTACGTGCCGAGTCGGTGATTAAGCCAGGGGAAAAGATTAAGGTAATTCTGCAAACAGAAAGTCAGAAAGAATCTGATATTCTAAGATCGACCCAAAGCTATATTCAAGACATTGCCAAGGTGGGGGAATTGATTATTACCTCCACTCTTAATGAAGATCCAGGACAGGTAATTGCAGGAGTAACGGGTACAGTACAGGTGTTGATTCCTCTGACTGGTTTAGTGGATGTGGCTGCACTGGAAGCAAAATTGCAGAAGAAATTGGACAAAGTAGAGCAGGATCTAAAATCTTTAATAGGGCGTTTAAACAATTCTGGTTTTGTTAATAAAGCTCCCGAAAGCGTGATTCAAGGCGCAAAAAATGACCTAGCCGAAGCGCGCAAACAAGCGGAAATATTAAAGGAACGTTTAGACAGATTGAAGTAATTTTAAAATAGGGTTAACTGCGTCTCACCCTATTTTAAAACAAATATTTTTGAGATTAGGCTTGATATAAAGCAGAATAGAGCTGATTAGCTCAACGAAAGCAGTCTTAACAAGCAAGCTTATCGAAATTCAAACTGTTTATTTAAACAGTGGTGAAATTTTCTGCTGATAAAGCACTAGCTTCCAAACCTTCTACAGCAATTAAATCCATTCCGTTTAGGGTAATTTTATTACCTGAGAAAGATAAGTCTTCAAAATCTGTTCCTGAGGATAGACCAATGACATCGCTATTAAGATCGAAGTCAGCGATCGTAGTGAAACCTTCTGGAGAAATCTCAAAAACATCATTGCCACTACCGCCAGTAAGACGGTTATTGCCAGCACCCCCGTTTAAATTATCATTGCCGTCACTACCAACGAGAAAATCGTCACCTTCGCCTCCGAGTATATTATCGTCACCAGCACCACCTTCAATGGTATCGTTGCCAGCACTACCGTCTAGAAAGTCGTCGCCCTCGGCACCATCTATAGCGTCATCGCCATCATTACCAATTAAGCGATTTGCCAAATCATTCCCCGATAATTTATCGTTGCCAAATGTACCCGTAACGTCAACAAAGTTTTCGACTTCATAAGTTATATTGCCTAAAGTGGGTATATTAGAAGCTAATAAACTATTGCTGGCTAAATTAACTTGAAAAGATGTACCGAAGTTCTCTGAGGATGTACCATCTATTTCGTTTGCCTCTCCTGCTGGAGCAATATATTTTTCAAAATTTAATACTAAACTCTGGCTTCCATTATCGACTTGCCCCCCACGAAAAATCCTCACAGCTTGACCATAACCACTGTAGTCGATGGTGTCAAAACCATCTCCACCGTTAATCACATCGCTGCCAGCTGTGCCAATAATTGTGTCATCTCCTCCCAAGGCGGTAATATTATCATCGCCTGAAGTACCAGTTAACAGATCGTTACCATCTGTTCCAACGCTGCCAACATTATTAATCAAAGAATCACTTTCTTCTACTGAAGGATTATTATAAGAGGTTGTTTTATTCTTACCTTTCATATTTTGTAATTAAATTAAGCTCAAGTATTCAACAATTTTCTGGAAACTTATTACTAAAAATATTGAGAAAACAAACAAAACTTAACTCTTTATAATTTTTAAAAACTTGTCCTAAAGATTGTCTAGAAAAGAGCATTGAGCATTTAAATGGCTTAGAAGCACTCAATACAAGTATGCAAATAAACAGTTTTAATCTCGATCAACATATTGTAAACTTATGAGAATGCAGGATCGGGCAAAAGAATCGAACAGATCGATAGATATATTTAAAGCGAATTTAAGCCGTTGGGTGTAATAATGTTTTATTGATATTTTTAAACTAAGACATTAATAATATCAATAGCTGATTTTCAGCTTAAACACTACTTTCGATCTCCTTTAAGAACATTAGCTACGCCGTTATAAATAGTTTCAGCACGATCTAGTTGAGGTTTGAGAACAATCTTGCCCGTGCGATCGGCAAAACCCGGTCGATCATTTTGTCCGATCGCAGCGGAACTCTCCCTAAGCTCTGAAACGCGATCGAATTGAAGATAGACAATAGGCATTCGCATGACCATATTTGCCATTGACGTTAATTACAATAAAGCCATCACGAATGAGACGATCGTAATTGCGATTGCAAGTTCCTAGTTTATTTCTAATTCGAGGATTTTCCTTAGTAGAATTGCTGTCTACTTCAATGGCGATAAAGCTGCGACATAAATTATCGATCTTCATGTATAGCGATTGTATTGTATTGTATTGTATTTTTTTTTCTGATAAAGATAAGATGAAGATCGTCCAGAAGCTAGAAAACAAGCAACAATATTACAAGAGCGTTTAAATCGTCTCTAGTAAAAATATTATTAATGTATCCAGCAAGATTAAGGACATAGTTGGTCAAATCAATTTTGAATGCCTATCATAATGCTGATAGAGATAATTCTGTCTGGTAAAGCTACTTGGTGCAACTCCTTCTATATAGCGATCGATAAGTCATGTTATACCTAGCTCAAGTTGAGATTAACCCAGATTCAGAAAAAATACAGTTTCAAGTGCTTGCCCGTCAAGAATCGGAGTACGTTTGGTCGGTAGACAATTCTCAAACTATACTACTCACCAAAGAAAGTTCTCTCTGTGCGGGAGTCTTAGTGCTAGTAGAAATAGAACAGGGACAGCAGATAGTTAGTATCCAAGAAGCAAAAGAGTGGATTTTAAGCATTTTGCAGCAGCATCTAACTAAAAATGCTATTAACCCTCAGTTTATCAAGACCGAACAAAGCAAGGTGGAAAAGTGGCGACAGGAAATAACGGCTCAAAATCTTGAGTTGAACCGTCGTGCTTTAGAAATAGAAACCCGCCGCGAGCAGCTTCAGGAATTGGAACAGGAGTTAAAGCGCGATCGAGAAGAATTAAATAAGCTGCGCGAACAATTAACAATGGATAATTAATAGAGAACAACGACGATCGGCTATAGATTATTAAATATTAAAATGCTCAATCTTACCAAACCTCTTTATCCACTGCTGCTTGCTTCGGCTAAAAGCGATCCAGAAACGGCTCATCGTCAGATGCTCAAGACGCTTAATAACCTAGAATTAAACCGTCATTCTGCCTGGGGTAGGTTGGCAATCAAGCAGTTAGAAAAGTCTTTTTGTGTAAAAGATAGTCGTTTACAGCAGACACTCTGGGGACTAAATTTTGACAATCCTTTTGGTTTAGCAGCGGGTTTTGATAAAGACGGTACGGCTGCGGGAATGTGGAGTAGCTTTGGCTTTGGCTTTGCGGAATTAGGTGCTGTTACTCTTCACTCCCAGTCGGGAAATCCGCGTCCCCGTATGTTTCGCCTACCAGAAGATAAAGCAGCCTTAAATCGCATGGGTGCGAATAATCTTGGTGCAGCAGTGATGGCGGATACTCTTGCTCAAACCTGGAAACGGCAGCCTCGCAAGATTCCTATCGGCATCAACCTTTGTAAATCGAAAATTGCCTCGTTAGATAATGCAGCAACGGATTACGTAGGTAGTTTTAAATATTTGCAGTCGGTGGCAGACTATTTTGTTATTAACGTCAGTTCTCCCAATACTCCAGGATTGCGATCGCTTCAGGGAGGAGAACAGCTAGAACCGATACTTTCAGCTTTGCAAGAGGCTAACACACAGCAGCAGCCAATCTTGATTAAAATTGCTCCCGATCTCGAATGGGACGATATCAAAGATATCCTTAATTTGGCAACTAGCTATAATCTTGCTGGTGTAATTGCCACAAACACGACTATTCGCCGAGATGGATTAAACACCGATATTTTAAAAGATACGGGTAAAAGTATTAAAGATGAGGCTGGCGGAATTAGCGGTTTACCCGTCAAGCAAAGATCTACAGAAGTTATTCGCTTTATCTACGAAGAAACAGCAGGGAAACTACCGATTATTGGTGTGGGTGGTATTTTTAATGCTGAGGATGCTTGGGACAAAATTATCGCGGGTGCGAGTATTTTACAAGTTTATACGGGTTGGGTATACGAAGGACCTTGGATGGTCGATCGAGTGTTATCAGGTTTATTAAATAAATTAGATGAGCGAAATTTAAATAACATCAGTGAGGCGGTAGGTTTGGCACATCGATGAATGTAGAGACGTAACATGTTGCGGTGAGACCCACAGCTCCTATCGGAGCAAAGTTGCTTCGCAACGCTGGCGCTATCGCGCCGTCCGACACAAAGGGCTTGCACGCATGTAGGCGCAAGACAAAGGCTTTAGCCCGCATGTACGCTCACCAAGAAGCGTCTTTATGGGTAGTGGGCGGTAGGGTGAACCTTATTCTATGAGCTGTAATGTTATGCAAATAGAGGCATTTATTTAGTTCATTCGATCTAAATTCAGGACAGTCTGTAACCTGATTGCCTGACACAAGTACCTGAAAGTATTGAAATTCGGTAGAAAGTAAGAAAAGGTAGAGCATTCATGGGAAGCTGAAAATGAATAGTTTTAAGCTTAAATTCC